>JAEAME010000306.1_pt1 | contig 55930 bp, 53 predicted proteins | sample 8958731 | NCBI WGS metagenome assembly JAEAME01 (sample SAMN16933194, study PRJNA681113) | bioreactor sludge metagenome | isolation source: anerobic bioreactor sludge (Control) | place: India:Bengaluru | collected 2018-10-24
GCGATCATCCCCCCTTTGGAGGCGGCATAGTTTGTTTGTCCGGCGTTGCCGCTCATCGCTTACTTCATGGATATGCTTCTCAACTTCGATACCACGGTATCCTTCAATCGAAACTTCGGGTTTCACATATACCTTCGCGGTGAAAACAACGCCGTTCTCAACCGACTTTACGTCAATGTCAGGGCGGCTGACTGCATCTATTTTTGATTCTTTCAGGGCTTCTTCATAAGCTTCCGGGAGAACTTCATTGAAGGCGTCCTCATAGAAGAATCCCTTGCCGTACATCTTCTCGATGACGTGTCTGGGAGCTTTTCCAGGTCTGAAGCCGGGAATGTTGATTTTTTTAACCTTTTTACGGTATGCGTTCTCCACAGCTGCGGCGAATGTTGTCTGATCGACCGAAAACTCAAGTGTATAAAGATTTTTCTCGGTTTTCTCAGCCTTGATTAAACTCATTTTATATTTCCTCCAAGAAAATAATTTGCAACCTCTTTATTTTACTTCATAATGTCTTTTTTGTCAATAGTTTTCTTCATATATAAGTAACCGTCACGAAATTCTTACCGGGATCGGGTAAAAATCCAGAAAATCTGACGAAATCAATTCAAATGTCACATTTTCAAATATTATTTTTCTTTCTATGCTATAATTTCCATGTATGTGACCAAAATAGCACTTGCAAATTCCATATTCATGTAGTACGTCGATAAGCTCGCGACATACAAATCCGCCCCATACCGGTGGGAAGTGAAAAAATACAACTATCGGTTTAGAACTGTCTTTACGCAATTTTACGGCGGCGTCAAGACTTAAGCCGAGCCGTACTGCCTCGCGGTTAACTATTTTCTGATAATCGGGTTTATTTACGGTTTCCTGACAGTTTGAATCATTGTACCAGCCGCGTGTGCCGGCAATTATCGTACCTTCAACATCAAACGCGTTGTTGTAAAGGATGTCAAGCGTTCCGATTCCGTTTGTTTTAAATTTTGAGTTGAGTTTTGTCAGCGTCGTCCACCAGAAGTCATGATTGCCTTTTCCTATAATTTTTCTGCCTTTTAGCGAATCGAGAAATTTAAGGTCTGGAAGTGCTTCGTCGAGCGAAAGGCCCCATGAAATATCACCCGGTATTATCACTGTATCATCATTATCAACAGTATTATTCCAATTATTTTTAAGACGTGACGTGTAATTTTGCCATCTCTCACCGAAGACTTCCATGGATTTATCGGTATTGGTTGACAGATGAAGATCGGATATCACAAAAACGGACAAATCCGGTTCTCCTTTCAGAAGAATGCAGTATATAAAAATCGCCGAGGAACATAATAATAACATCACTTAATAGGAGTGTTAATTATTATGGATGAAATACGTGACCACGAGAGCAGACACAAGATGGAGAACGGAAAAGTAAACAAGGGCATCGGATGCGATGTACAGAATTGCTATTACCATGATCCAAGTAACTACTGCACCGCGGATCAGATAAATGTCGGACCGGTGAGCGCTGTAACCAGCGCCGACACCATTTGCGTGACATTCAGACCCAAAGATATACAATAACTGCAACAGCCGAACTCGTTAACAGTTTATAATATCTTTCCTGCACCCCAGCGGGGTGCAGGTTTTTTATAGCTTTTCTGTTACATAATCCTTCATTTCGGAAACTTCAACTGAATCGTTGAATCTGACCTTCCGATTACCGATACCGGCGAGCGGATAGGGAACAGCTATACCTGTTAAGGCGCTAAGCTCGTCGAGAGCTTCGAGGTCCCCGGCGGGATTTCTGTTTGTGAGCGAGCGATAAACGTCTCCCGCGAACTTATATGGGCTTGCGGTTGACGCTGTAATAATAATACGGTTGTCACCGGTGTCTTTTCTGTATATATCGGCGCAGCTGAGAGCGACGGCAGTGTGTGTGTCGGAAAGGTAGTGGTTTTTTTCATGTGTGCCGCGTATTGCTGACGAGGTTGCCGCCTCATCTGCAAAGTATCCGACGAATGTTTCGGTTATTTTTTTCTTTATATCGTCCGAGACAGTGTACTTACCGGATTTTTTGAGCTCAGCCATATATTCTTTCGTTTTTCCGGCTCCGGCTATGAAATATATGAGGCGCTCGAGGTTGCTCGAGATCAGAATATCCATCGATGGTGACATGGTAACATGGAACCTCCGGTTCCGGTCGTATGTGCCGGTTCGGATGAAATCGGTAAGCACATTGTTGGAGTTAGAGGCGCAGATCAGCTTTCCCAAGGGTAATCCCATGAGCTTTGCAATATAGGCAGCCAGTATGTTGCCGAAGTTTCCGGTCGGGACGCATATATTAATTTCCTCACCATCGCGGACAGCTCCAGATGTGATAAGGTCGCAGTAAGCTGAGACATAATAAACAATCTGAGGTGCGAGACGACCCCAGTTAATTGAGTTGGCACTCGAGAAAAAATATCCGCGCCGGTCAAGTTCCGCAGCCATATCGGGATCCGAAAAAAGATGTTTGACCCCATTCTGGCAGTCGTCGAAGTTTCCCCGTACTGCGCATACGTTGACGTTCGCTCCGTTCTGCGAGCTCATCTGCAGTTTCTGCACGCGGCTGACGCCGTCCTGTGGATAGAAAACAGTGATGCGCGTTCCGGCAACATCGCAATATCCTTCAAGCGCCGCTTTGCCGGTGTCGCCCGAGGTTGCAACAAGTATTAAAGCTGTTCTGGTTTCACCGGTCTTGACGAGAGCTCGGGACAGAAGACGCGGCATTATCTGGAGCGCCATGTCCTTGAAAGCTGCGGTCGGACCATGCCAGAGCTCAAGTATATACTGCGACTCGCCAAGCTTCACCATTGGAGCCGGGCCGCCGGGGAAGGATTCAGCGCGGTACGCTTCGGTGCAGTCGGAGAACAGTTCGTCGTATGTGTAATCTGTGAGGAACTTCGAGAGTACAAATGCGGCTTTTTCAGAATACGTCATCCGGCATAGATTTTTTATATCTTCAGAATTGAGCACCGGGATTTCATCCGGCACGAAAAGCCCGCCGTCGTCTGCAAGCCCCTTCTTGATTACCTCAGCCGAGGAAAATTTCTGATTTGTTATATCTCTTGTGCTTTTATACATCATAAATCAAGTCAAATCCTTTGAAAATTACTATTTTTTTATTTACTGCAAAACGATTATCTTACATTATCAGTTATGAATCTTTCGGCGTTTTTCCAGAATATTTTTTCAATCAGGCTATCATTATATCCGAGCTGCGCCAGCCGGTCGGCGATTTTCGTCAGATCCGATACATCGTTTATGCCCTCGGGCAGATCGGTGCCGTCGAGGTCGCAGCCGAATGAGACGGTGTTATCACCGCCGAGCGAGAGATAATGCTCGGTGTGGCGGATAACGTCTTCAATAGTTGCTTTGCCATCAGGGGAAAGATGCGAGCGGCAGAGGCTGACTCCGACTATTCCGCCGAGATTACGTATCGCCTCAAAGTGGTTGTCGCGCAGGTTTCGTTTGTGCTCCCAAACAGCGTGGGAACACGAGTGCGAGGCGATCAGCGGCTTACCGAGTTTTTGTGCAATTTCTATCATGTCCGATGCTGTCTGTTCCGAAGCGTGCGAAACATCGGGAATAATTCCAAGTTCAAAGCAGCGCATAGTGACTTTTTTGCCGAACTCAGTCAGACCCGGGGCGGTGTTGTGTGAGCCGCCGATGCAGGTCTCGCCGCTCCACATGAGAGTCAGGAAGCGGACCCCCCGCTCATACAGACAATCAAGTCTGCCCAGGTCTCCGGCGAGTATTCGCGCATCCTCAACTGAAAGTATTACTGCGTTTTTCCTGTTTTCCCAGACCTCAGGGAGCGCACGCCCGTCGGTGATTTTTACGATTCTGTCCTTATTCTCAGCCAGTTCTGCCGATAAATATCCGTAATTTTCGAAAAAACGGTTGTAACCGTCCTCATCGGAGAGTTTGTTTGGTATATAAATCGCCATTATCTGGGCATAACTTTCGTATTTAGCGATCTTCTCGAGCGAAATATGAAAATTATTTGCATATAAAATCGAGTTTTCCTTGTGCATGCGCCAGGCGGTATCGCAGTGCAGATCAATCAGCTTCATATGTATGTTCTTCCTTACCTCGCTCCGAAAGCGTTTTCTATGTGGTTTATCCGACTGACAGAAGGCAACCCATTGTCCGCAGACGGGGAAAAATAAACCTCGATAACGTCAAGCCGAGGGCGTCTGGATGATTTATGTGTTCTTAAGTATTGCTGCGCCGCTGAAACAAGATTTGTGCGCTTTTTTAAAGTCACCGCCGCACCGGGCCGGCCGTAGCGGGTCTGATTCGACTCGTTTTCAGTCCGCGATTTTACCTCTGCGAAAATCAGGTGCGTTACGTCCTCTGCGATTATATCAATCTCAAGATGCGATGAGCGGTAATTCATTTCAATTATCCGGAAACCTTTTTGAATAAGGTAATCTGCCGCGGCTCGCTCTCCATGGTGCCCGGAAACCGTAGTGTTAAGCGCCATTTTTATCATTATCTAAGAACCGTATGAACTGCACCCGGTGCTCGGGGCATGCCCCGAGCCGACGCAGGGCGTCCATATGATCCTTCGTGCCGTATCCTTTGTGTTGTGCGATGCCGTAACCTGGATATTTTTTGTCGAGTTCAAGACAGAGACGGTCGCGGGTGACCTTGGCGAGAACCGACGCAGCAGCTATCGAGGGCGATATGGCGTCGCCATGAACTACACAGCGCGCAGGGATGTCGAAATCGCGGTCTATATTACCATCAATGAGTGCCAGGTCAGGCTTTATTGCGAGTGAGGAAACTGCCCGGCGCATTGCATGCAGGGTTGCTTCAAGTATATTATATTCGTTAATTTCATCAACCGTCGCATAAGCAACAGCCCAGGCGGCCGCTTTTCCGGTAATAACCGTATACAATTCTTCGCGCTTTTTCTCGCTTAACTGCTTTGAATCGTTGAGCCCGGGAATAATAAGTCCCTCGGGGAGAATGCAGGCCGCCGCAGCGACAGGCCCCATGAGCGGCCCCCGCCCGGCTTCGTCGACACCGCAGAGAATGCGGTATCCGACAGCCCTCATTTCGTTCTCAACCGTATATTCAAGCATTGCCTTTTCCTTCTTCCGGCTCTTTTTCCGTGTTCTTGCTTATATAATCAAGCGTAATTCTGCCAATTTTACCTGAGCGCAGCTCGTCAAGAAGAATTCCGGAGGTTCTTACCGCGTCTACCTCGCCGCCAGCGATAAGACAGCCGCGCTTCCTGCCGATTTCCTCAAGAAGCTCAAGATCGCTGAGCTCTGTATATTTACTCATGTCGTCTAACTTGAAACGCGTGCTTAGTAAGTCAGGATAGTATTTACGCAGCCGCCGGCAAAGTGCGGACGCAATCTGAACGTTATCAAGAACTGTATCCTTTATTGCGCCTGTGATGGCCAGGTTCTCGCCGACCTTTTTATCGTCGAACTTTGGCCAGAGCATACCCGGCATATCAAGCAAGTCGAAGCCCTCTTTTGTTGCCGCCCACTGTTTGTCGAGCGTGACACCAGGGCGATCCTCAACTTTCGCTTTTTTAACGCCGCATAACTTATTTATAAGGGAAGACTTGCCCACGTTCGGAATCCCGAGTACCATAGCCTTAAGCTTGCGGCCCGACATTCCTTTTTCCTCATAACGCTCAAGTTTGTCAGCGCAGAGGGTTCTTAACGCCGGGGCGATTTTACTGAGTCCTTCGCCCGTGATGCAGTCTGTCGTAATACAGACGCTGCGTTCGTTTGTATAAATTTTACTCCAGGCTGACGTTTGCGATGGGTCAGCAAGAGTTGCTTTGTTCAAGAGAACAATTGACGGCTTATTTCCGATAAGGTTTCCGATTTCGGGATTACGCGAGCTGTATGGTATTCTCGCATCGAGAATCTCAATTATGGCATCGACATTTTTAAGATTTTCAGAAATCAATCGGCGTGTTTTGGCCATATGGCCTGGGAACCATTGTATCACCTGTGAAGGCATACTGAACTCCTATACAATAATATTACGGATTTGTGACATTAATAAACGCTTCCCGCCTTTGTAAATGGTAAAACTCTGATTAATACCTTTCCAATCACGCGGCGGACGTCCACGAGACCGATAGCCGAATAACGGCTGTCAGCGGAGTTATTACGGTTATCACCGAGGACGAATATATAGCCTTCCGGCACATATGATTCATATATTCCTGACATGTTCCATCTGCCGCTGTCAAGAAAAATATACCCTGACTCGTCAACAATATCGGATTTGTCAAATACGTTGTCTTCCGATACCCAGACTATCCCGGCGTTATAATCTATTTTAACATAATGTCCGGATGTGGCGATCACGCGTTTGACAATCGGCTTGTTGAAAGACGAGTCTGTCACTCCTATCTGATGGAATACGATTATATCATCAGTTTCGGGGGTATAACCGATATCCGAGACAATCAGGACTTCATCCTCGAAGAGAGTCTTCTGCATTGAGTCCCCGTCGACCCGGCAAAGCCGGAGCGCGAAGGTGAAGAGCAGCATGACAGCACAAACCGAAAAAACGAAAATTTCAAGATAATCAAATAGCTCCGAAGCTGCGGAATATTTTTTGCTATTGTTTTCTTCGGATTGATGTCCGGATTCATTGTCGTTCATTATAATACCCCATAAAATAAATAATCAAATCAATAAACACTGCCGGCCTTGGTAACTGGGAAAATCCGTGTTAACACTTTGCCGATTACACGCCGCACGTCCACAAGACCTATTCTGTCGTCGCGGCTGTCCGCGGAGTTATTGCGGTTATCACCGAGGACGAATATATAGCCTTCCGGCACATATGTTTCATATATCCCTGCCATGTTCCATCTACCGCTGTCGAGGAAAATGTATCCTGCCTCATCGACGATATCAGCTTCATCAAATATATTGTCTTCTGAAACCCAGACGATACCTAAGTTATAATCTAATTTTACATAATACCCGGCTGTTGCTATCACACGTTTGACAATCGGCTTGTTAAAAGTTGAGTCTGTCGCTCCTATCTGATGAAAGACGATTATATCATCGGTTACGGGGGTATAACCGACATCCGATACAATCAGAACTTCATCTTCGAAGAGAGACTTCTGCATTGAGGGTCCGTCGACCCGGCAGAGCCGGAGCGCGAAAGTGAAGAGAAGCATAACAGCGCAGACTGAAAATACGAAGATTTCTAGATAATCGAAGAGTTCCGAAGCTGTAGAATATTTTTTGCTTTCGCTACCATTATCATTTGAAATATCTTTTCTATCTTTGGGCTTATGACCGGTTTCACTTTCGTTCATAGAAAACCCCCGGAAATTATTATATTTTATTTATCCAGAATTCTAGCAAGTTGAAGCCCTCGGGTATATAAAGCCCGGTGGATGAGGCGACTTTTTCGGTAAATGTTTTTGTTCCGACGACTTTGTTTTCGGACGAGTAGGCGAGGAAGGGAACAGGTTCGGAGGAGTGGGTTCTGATTTCTATCGGCGTCGGGTGGTCGGGTAGGACGAGAATTTTATAACTATCGCCGCACGATGCCAGATATTCGGACACCGGACCCAGGATTTTTTCATCGATAAGCTCTATCGATTTGACTTTATTCTCGGTTTCTGCACGATGACCGCATTCATCGGGTGCTTCTACATGAACATATACAAAATCATATCCGTCTCGGAAGGCTTTTATCGCCGCTTCGGCTTTACCTTTAAAGTTTGTATGAATGTTGCCGGTTGCTCCCTCGACTGAAATCGGTGTCATTCCTGCACATAGACCGATGCCCTTGATAAGGTCAACGGCAGAGATAACCGCCGCTTTCATACCCCATTTTTCAGCGAACGAGGGAAGCTGCGGCTTCTTGCCGGGGCTCCAGAGCCATGCTGAGTTTGCAGGACGCAGCCCACGCTCCCGCCGGCTCACGTTCACGGGGTGACGGTCGAGAATTTCATAACTTGCCTTCATGAGCTCAAGGAACTCGTAGCCGCCGTCCGACACTTTAGGAAGATAATCTTTAATGGGCTGGCCAAGGATGTCGTGCGGCCGCATAAAGTTATATTTGTCATTGCCGTTTTTCCAGATGAGGCAATGCCTGTAGCTGACACCGGTATAAAACTTCCGGAATGAGTTGCCGAGCTCAGTTTCGAGCGCTTTTATAAGTATATCGGCTTCGGATGTCGTTATTTCATCGGCGCTGTGATCAATCATTATTTTTTCTTCGTAAGCTCCGCCCTCTGAAAGAGTGACGATATTGCACCTGTACGCGGTTTCGTCAGGCTTCATTTTGATACCCATGCTTGCGGCTTCAAGCGGAGAGCGGCCTCGCGAGTATATTTTCGGGTCGAACGAAAGTATCGCCATATTTGCCGTGTCACTTTCGGGAACCATTCCGGCGGGAACGTTCAGAACGGTTCCGACTGTCGACACAGATGCGAGTTTGTCCATGTTTGTTTTTTTCGCGGCCTCCATCGGAGTTTTGCCGCCGAGTGACGGAATCGGCCTGTCGGCCATGCCGTCTGGGATAAGTACAAGATATTTCATAACATTTTAAGGTCCTTTTTGACAATGTGCTTTTATATTCGTGTGGGTTTGCCGCCTGGCAATATTTATTCATATTATTATATCACACCGAAAGATAAACATCAATAGCAGAAAAGCTTGATTTATGTACATTTTACCTTTCCGGAACGCTTGAAATATTTGTTTATATATGATAAAATAAAGCTGAAACAAATCAGCGTAAGGAATGGTATAAATATGCCTGAAAATAATAATATACAGCCCGGAAATGGTATGCCAGGCAGGGAAGACCAGCGACGGTTAAAACGAATTATTTTAATGATTTTCGCCGGGATGCTTGTTTTTGTCGCACTTTTTTATGGCGTGACATACCTGGTTGAAAAAATAGGCAGCAGCACTGATGATAAGAAAAACGAAGATGTCAACTATGACCCAACCCACCAGACCATAATATTTTGCACACCTGACTACAACGAGGATATCTATAAGGACACCTACTATATGGGTCTTGACAGAACCATATATTACAGCGACCCGGGAACCGGTGTTACTATCGGGATAACAAAAGAAGATTATATGACGTTTAACGCAGGTGTGCGCTTCATGTACGATTTCATAAATAATATTATTGCCGGAGACGCCGAATCGTATAACGAATGCTTCAGCCTCGATTTTTACTTAAGCAGCAATTTTGAAGAAAAAGAAACATTTACAAAGCAGAAGCTTTACAACATTAAAATTACGAAAGTTTCTGAAACGATTGAAACAGCCGGCACATCGGAATATGTCTATACACTCGAATATATGATAAGGCAAAATAACGGAACCTTCAGAACAGATATGGGCAGCGATGCTTCGAAAATTCAATATATAACCATAAACGACGCTTCAGGAGAACTTCTGATCGCAAACATTTCCAATGTCGTGATTAGATAAAAAAAAGATAACGGCCCGGCTTGCGTATCTTCGCATTGCCGGTACCGTTATCCTAAAATATTTTGTATAATTACTGTATCTTATCAACAACCCTATGTGCCCAGGCGAGTACCTCAGCGCGCTCGGCGTCGTCGAGTTTCGAGAGGAATGGAAGCCCGCCTTTTACGTACAGTATCTCATCAATGAAGTTCGTGCCAGCCTGAACGAGAATATCCTTGATGTACTTGGCACCTTTTTCATTGCCGTCGATGATAAGAGCGACGTTCTGAGCTCTTTGCTTGGTAAGTTCTTTACAGAAGAGCCGGAGCTGGTCCTCAGGCTGTTCCTTGATAGATATGCAGAGTATGACCATTCTTTCCTTATCGCAGGAAAATGCCGGCGGGATGACATCAACCGAATTGAATGTCAGATCAAATTCCTTTTTGATCGCATCAGCGATTGTTTTAATTTTCGCTTTGTTTGACCAGTAAAGGACACGCATTTTTATAGCCATTTCTATCCTCCATAAAAAATTTGACTGTCTCTAAACATTATATCATATTTTTCGCACAATGCAATATTATGATTGAATATCTGCGTATTTTGTAGTATATTACATATTTGAGGGGAGATATTGTATATTTATAACAATTACATTTTTTTGAGTAGCAGTTGTCGCAGTACTCGGTTATGGGGTGTTTTTTAACTAAACTGTACGGTATTTGCTTGTCAAAGGCTCCCTCGATTATACAAAATTTGTATTTTGTATAATATTCCTGATGTATTTTACGGGCGGAACAGTTCTCTTTATCGGTCCTATAATTTTTAACGGGCTGTCCAAAGGCAGCCCGCAAACCGACCGTCTATACGATCTTCTTTTTCGGTAGCGCCGAGTATTTTTTTTTGGTTGCCTCGCCGCCCCGCAAATGTCTTTCTTTTTTATTAGTCTCAAGGACTTTCTTGACTTCGAAATACATCGGTTTATTTATCTGGCGCAGTATCTGCGTTACGTCTTTATGTACCGTACTCTTACTTATTCCGAATTTCTTTGCGGCACCGCGCACAGTCGAGTTGTTCTCGATCATGTATGCCGCCAGCTGGACGCATCTTTCCTTATTCCCGGATATATACATCATAATCATAAACCCCGATATAAGATTTCACTTAATCTTATGTCGTACGGAATTAAAATATAATTGAAAGTGTCTCTTTTTTATGAATCAGGAAAATCCAACTGTCAGTCTGACTGTAGTTGAAGGTATGACCTCGCTCTCCGCACTTATAAATGCTATTGAATCAGGCATAAATAACAGAAAAATTGTACGAGTAATCATCACCGCCGAAGCTGCGGCTGACAAATTGCGCGAGATATCATATCTGCGCCGCAAATCAGGCGCACTTGGCTACGAGATAGCTGTTGTGAGCCGCGAAGAACTGGATAAGGTTACCAGTGGCAGCACCCACGGAGGTATAGCAGCTCTCTGCACCGAACGAGCGTTCTACGAGGTTTCATCCGACAAAATACCTGAGAATGGCTTTTTCACTCTGCTAGAAGGTATTGAGGACCCGTATAACTTCGGTTACACCGTCCGTTCCCTTTATGCCGCAGGAGCAGACGGGATAGTTTTAGGTGAAAGAAACTGGATGTCCGCTGCAGCGACTGTCATAAAAGCCTCTGCCGGGACAACCGAACTGATTGATATATATACAGGCGACACCGCCGAATCTGTAAAAAAATTTAAATCTGCAGGATACAGAGTTGTCTGCGCCGGAATACGTGACTCGGTCTCGCTTTATGAGGCAAATCTAAAAAAGCCGCTGCTTCTCATCATTGGCGGCGAAAAGCGCGGTATCTCGCGGACTCTGATAGATCTTTCCGACGATATTATCCGGATTGATTACGGGAGGAAATTCATGGGTTCGCTCACGACCGCTTCCTCGGCAGCCATCATCGCATTTGAGATAATGAAAAAGAATATCTGACATATTGCGACAGAGACTGCAAGGATATTTTATTACCGGTCCTCATATTATTTATAAAAGATAATTTTAAATATGAGGTAGGTAAATAATTATGGATACGACCGCCGGGATCGACATTGAAAAAATCAGGCATATGAACAAGCCCGGTTACGCACGGACAAGACTGACCGCGATGTATATTATCATCTTCGCCGTAACCGCATGTATCGGTTCCCTTCTAAATTCCTGTTTGTCGGATAGTCTGCGTGCGGGAATATCTGTAAGAATCAGCGAAGTTTTCCTGCCACCTGCCGCAGGTGAATTCTCAAACAGCCTGATTTACGAAATTATTTATAATTCGGTTGACATCTTTAAAATATCGTTTATAATATTAATAGCAGGTTTTACCTATATTTCGGGGCTTATCGACCGTGCATCCGCAGTCATCACCGGGTTTTACTACGGTCTGTCAGCGTCTCTTTGCACCGACCTTCTACTAGGTCAAAACTATTATAGCAGCGGGACCGCCTGGATGCTGACAAGCTTGTTTCTAATCAGGTTCCTCATTATGTGCTCGGTCGTAATCTCGGGCTGTGTCATATCAGAGCTTTATTCGGATTACTGGAAGCGCTACAGAAGCGTTTATGCCATACTTAAATCATGGCATTTCTGGAAATACTGTATACTGTTCCTCATTCTATTCGGTTATGTGATAATTACTGATACGGCATATCGTTATATCCTGAAAATCATTCTGTAAAGGACAAGAGTAAATTTGGAAGAGAAGAAAAATTCCTTCGCCTTTTTAAATCCGTTTAATATGAACAAGGACGGAAAAGGCGTCGAGAAGGAAATAGAAGGCCCCAAAAATTTAAAAAACTTTTTTAAATACTTCGGCAGGAAGTGGAACAAGCTGCTTTCGGTCAACCTCATGATGATATTTATAATCCTGCCGTTATTGGCCGTGGTTTTTATTTATATCCTGGGTCCGACGACCTCTGCACCAATCAGCGCCCTTTATCCTACAGCGTACAGCGCGTCGTTCATTTCAGCCTCGCCCGCCGCCGATCTGCTTCTGTCTGTGCAGAGCTTTCAGCTCACCATGCCGGTTTATAACTCCTATGTGTACTATGTAATCGGGGCTATTGCGCTTATCTATGTCCTCACCTTCGGCTGGCAGAATGTCGCCGGAACTTACCTATTGCGCGGTCTTGTACGCGGCGACCCGGTATTCATCGTTTCAGATTATTTCTACGCAATAAAGAAAAATTTCCGTCAGGGGTTAGTTATCGGAATTATCGACTGCATTTTCATTATCATACTTTCGGTTGATTTCAGCTTTTTCTACTCGCAGTCAAACTCATATCTCATGGATGTCATGTACGTGGCGACAATAGCTCTAATATTGGTATATTTCATAATGCGTTTCTATATATATCTCCAGCTCATCACCTTTGACCTCAAAACATGGAAGATATTCAAAAATGCGTTCATTTTCACCGCGCTTGGCATAAAACGCAACGTTATGGCAATTCTCGGGATAATATTTATGGCACTGCTGAACCTTGCACTGGTTGCCATATTTCTGCCGTTCAATATTATAATACCGCTCGTGCTTCCGCTATTTTACTTCCTGGGTTACGCCGGATTCATTACGGTGTACGCCGCGTATCCGGTCATCGAGAAATATATGATAAACGGAGTTCCGCTGCAAAAAAGTGGCAAAAACACAGATAATGACGACGGTGGCGACAGTGGCAAGCTTATCAGAAGTTAAAAGATAAATCAAAGGGATTCCTTTTCCGGGAATCCCTTTTTATTCGCTTCCGATGAGCTCGCTTACTGTGACAAACTTGTACCCCTCTTCAATTAGGTATGGTATTATGATTCTCAGTGCATCTGGCGTTTTGCTGTTTATTACATAGTCGTGCATCAGAATTATCTCGCCTGACGCAATTTCCTTTTCCACCTTATCGACCATCCGACTCACCGGTGTGTGAGCCCAGTCGCGTGTATCTATGCTCCAAAGTATCACGGTATAGTCTTCCTTTGCAGCGTACTTGCAGATAACATCCGGCAGTATCCCCTCGGGGGGACGGAAGAGTTTGGTTTTATATTCGCAGATCTCGTAGATGGCGTTCTCGCACATCTGAATTTCCTTTTTAATCTGATATGTCTTCATCTGGGACAGGTGATTATGGTAATAGGTGTGATTGCCGATTTCGTGTCCTTCGTTGACGATATCCAGGATTATTTCGGGGTAGAGGTCAGCGTTCTCGCCTACTACGAAAAAAGTTGCGGGAATACTGTATTCCTCAAGAATATCAAGTATTATTTCGGTATAAACCGGGTGAGGTCCGTCATCGAATGTCAGTGCAATTTTCTTAGCACTGTTTTTTTTTGAATATATAATCACCGGAAAGTTGCTGGCGGAAGCCGGCAGCGTTACCGGTGATATAACCGCAATCAACGCCGTCAGAAAACAGACTGACCGCCAAAGAATCAGATTTATCAGCCGGTGTCTTTTTCTCTTTAACCACAGCATATTATCTTTTACCAGCTGTTAACTCGTCCAGAGTACCAAAACTGTACCCATCATCTTTCAGTGCATCTATTACACGGCCGAGGATGTCAGCGTTTGTCTTCGAGGTAGGATGCAGCAGTATGACAGCTCCGTTGTGGATATTTTTCATTATCAGGTTGAAGGCGTACTCAGCGTCGGGCTGTTTATTGTTGTCCCAGTCGGCGTAGGCAAAGCTCCAGAATATTGTTTTATACCCGAGTCTACTCGCGAATTTCATATTCTCCTCACTGAATTTTCCTTCAGGTGGACGGTAATAGGGCGAGATGTCGAGTCCGGTGCAGTCACGATATACACACTCAAGCTTTTTAAGCTCAGACGCAAATTCTTCTTCTGTGTGGAACTTAGTCATGTCCTTGTGCGTTGAGGTGTGATTGCAGACTGTATGCCCCTCAGCACTCATGCGTTTTACTAAATCCGTGTTTTTCATCACTAAGTTTGATAGGATAAAAAAGGCAGCATAGACCTGCTTCTCCTTCAGTGTGTCGAGTATACGCTCAACGTTTCCATTTTCGTATCCTGCGTCAAATGTGAGGTAAACGACCTTAGACGAGCAGGCGTCGCCGTGGTTTTTGTCTATATACCAGCCGTCATAATCTTCAATGAATCTCATGTTACTGTCGCAACGCGGCTGCATGTGATTTTTCGCACGTACGCAATACCAGCTTAATACTTCGCTCGACGCGCCGGCAGGTGCGGTAAATATCATAAAAAAGCAATAAATCAACAAAACAGACGCAATCAGTCTTTTTTTCATCTGTAACCTCCATGCCGCGGCCGGAGCCGGAGCATAATAATATTCTCAAATATAGTTTTTTATATTTTGAGCATAATAAACAATGCAATTATTGGCGGAGAAGACAATAAAAAAGGTGGATGCTTCAGAAAGAAACTCATTGAAGCGTACTTTATGATCGAATATGCCAATATTTGAAAGTATTTAAAGAGAGGTCTGAGGAGGAACTTTTTGAAAAAAGTTCCTCCCCAGTATATTTTTATTTAAGTATTGCTTTATCTTTAAACAGTATGTCAACTACTTCCCTGTACCCGACATCCTTAGCGTTTATCCCATGTTTCACCGCGCAAGCAGCGAGTGTTCCGGCACCCTGGCCGATTGCCATGCAGGTCGGCATAACGCGCATAGAGCCGAGGGTTTCGTGGTCCATCGATATGCAGCGGCCCGAGAAAAGCAGGTTATCGTAATCTGCGCTGATTATGGAACCGAGAGGGATGCCATATGGCTCTTCAACCTTGGCGAGGATTGTCCCTTCGCCGTTACCGTTATGTATATCAATCTTGTAGCCGGCAAGAGCTATCGTGTTTTCAGGCTTGTAGCCGGCAAGAACGTCCTTGACAGTAACCTTTTCAACACCATGGAATCTTCTTGTTTCACGTATGCCAATGGAGGGGCTGACTCCGTCGAGAACGACATTTTCAAAGCCCGGGACATAGGTTTTCAAAATCCTTATTATGCCCTCAATCTGGAGCTGCCCCTTGATTTCGCCGTCAGAGAGGCTTTCGATGTCAGAGCCGTCGCAACCGGGGACGCGGACTGTGTTGACATATATCTTTCCGGGGATGGTCGAGTTGATGAAAATGATATTCTCGCGGAGTATCGGGCAGTCGGTTTTCTTCCTGATCTCGTCGAGATAAGCTTTCATTCCGACGAATACGTAGTTGTCTGTACTACGCCAGAGCTTGGTATTATATCCGTTGTCTATCTCAACCGACTCGAGCTGTTTCATGTTCTCGGGATGCTCGTCAAGGAAACGCATGAATTCTTCCTTCTCAAAACCTGCGAGCGAGAACATGACCGTGGGGGGTTGGACCATGCCGGTATCGGCACTTCCCTTCTCGTATCTCGCGCCCGCGATGTAACCGAGGTCGCCGTCGCCGGTTGCATCTATGAATACTTTCGCTGATATGTCAATCTGTGTCCCTTTGCCTGTCACCGTGACAGTTTTGATTCTGCCGTTGTCAATCATCGCGTCGGTTACTTCGGTATGGAAGAGGACCCTGACGTCGGCCTCAAGGCATTTTCTGAGCGCTAAAAGGCGGAACATTTCTGGGTGTACAAGGGTGATTGAGTTATGCATCGGGCAGCGGGTGTGACCAAAGGAATAGCCGTCGCGCGTCAGATCGTCAATAAACTCCTGAGGTATTCCGCCTATTATCTGTCTTCCATTCTGCGAAAGGTATCCGAGAAGCGGCAGTCCCATTGCAGCGTTGCCGCCGAGATGACCATTTCTCTCACATAGAATAACATCAGCTCCCTGCCTTGCCGCGGCAATCGCAGCGGGCAATCCGCCGGGCCCGCCGCCGATGATGGCGACATCGCATTTCATTGCTCTATTTTCCATAATTAATATTTACCTGCTTTTTTATTATTAAAAACGAATTTTAAGTCTGTCTGAACACGACTATTATACCATTTGGCGCACATAGTGTCAATAACAACAAATGTTATTGTTTCCTTACACTAAAAATTAAGCTAAACAAGGAAAATATGCAACCGGTATTGATTTTTCATTCAAAAATGTTATAATATTAACGAACTAAAAATCAAAAATAAAAGGAGATAAACATGAACTACGCTGTTGAATCACTCAAAAAGCACGCTGAGTGGAAGGGCAAGATCGAAGTGATTGCCAAAGTTCCGGTAGCCACAAGAGAGGACCTTTCACTTGCTTACACCCCTGGTGTTGCTCAGCCCTGTCTTGAGATACAGAAGGATGTCAATCTGAGCTACACCCTTACCCGCCGCTGGAACCTCTGCGCTGTCGTAACTGATGGTACAGCTGTTCTGGGCCTCGGCGACATCGGTCCTGAAGCCGGCATGCCTGTTATGGAGGGTAAGTGCGTACTCTTCAAGGCCTTCGGAGACGTCGACGCCTTCCCGCTCTGCATCAAGTCCAAGGACGTTGACACCATTGTCAATACTGTTTACCTGCTTTCTGGCTCTTTCGGCGGTATAAACCTCGAGGACATTGCTGCTCCCCGCTGCTTTGAAATTGAGAGAAAACTCAAGGAAAAGTGCGATATCCCGATTTTCCATGACGACCAACACGGCACAGCAATAATTACTCTTGCCGGCCTTACAAACGCTCTCAAAGTTGTCGGCAAGAAGAAGGAAGATGTAAAGGTTGTTATTAACGGCGCAGGCGCTGCTGCCATATCTATCACAAAGCTTCTGCTGTCCGACGGATTCAAAAATGTAATCCTCTGCGACAGAAGCGGCGCTATCTACAAGGGCCGTCCCGACAACATGAACTGGATCAAAGATGAAATGGCTGAGGTCACAAACCTCTCTCACAAGAAAGGTTCACTTGCCGATATGCTCGTCGGTGCTGATGCCTTTATTGGTGTCAGTGCTCCCAAGATGGTCACAACTGAAATGGTGAAGACTATGAATAAAGACTCCATCGTCTTCGCGTGCGCCAACCCGACTCCTGAGATCTTCCCGGATGAGGCAAAAGCAGGCGGCGCAAAGGTCATAGCTACCGGCAGATCCGACTACCCGAACCAGATCAACAACGTTCTTGCTTTCCCGGGCGTCTTCAGAGGCACCTTTGATGTCCGCGCTTCTGACATCAACGATGAGATGAAGATTGCGGCTTCCCGCGCTCTCTCCGGCCTCATCGCCGACAGTGAGCTTAATGCCGACTATATTATACCTGCTGCCTTCGACAAGCGCGTCGGCCCTGCCGTTGCAGCTGCTGTCGCCGAGGCTGCACGTAAGTCAGGCGTAGCAAGAATATAAGGACTGAGATACGGAGTACGGGGCTATGCCCCCGTCGCCCCCGCTCAAGGGACTTTTTGAAAGTCCCTTGAAAATTTCAAAGTTTTTCAATAAATTAGTTTTTTATAATTATTGCTTTAAAAGCAGCCGTCTATCGGGCCCTGATCCCGACTGACGGCTGCTTATTATTAGTTAAAATATTAAAACGGATAAAACCTTTTGTTTACCCGTTTTAAATGTATTAAGTTTTTGCACCGTTGCTGGGAAGATAAATAATTGTGCAGGTTTTTTCGTTTATATTATAAATTACCTCAAAGCTTTCCCCGTCTACATTCTCTCCGTAATATGAAAGCTGATTGCTCGCGGCTTCGGATTCGATGTTAAGGCTGAATTCGCTTGAGGAAAGGTCTGAAATAAACTGTGTAACGTCGTTATACTGTACGTCCGAGTAGAGGTACTTTAATCCGCCGTTTACTCTTTTGACGTTGGTGAGCGTACCGGCCGGAGCTTCAATCCCGCCCATTTTATCAGTGTCCCAGACCTTAGCCGGGGCGCAGGCAGCAACTGAAATTAACATTGAAAGGAGCATGAAGCATAAAATTAATCTTTTCATTAAAACTTCCTCCGGTTATTTGAATATCTTTATTGCTGATATTTTACATAAAGTATATCATATAAAACAGGTAAAAGCAAGAATTAAATATTACAAGAACCGAAACTCTGATTATGTCATATCAGAATTTCGGTTCAATGGTGGAGCATAGGGGATTCGAACCCCTGACCCCAACACTGCCAGTGTTGTGCGCTCCCAGCTGCGCTAATGCCCCATATTGCTTTATAGCTTTTAATAGAGCCGCTTTATCGGCTTGTCCGCTTTGCGGACTGGTGGAGACAGCAGGGCTCGAACCTGCGACCTCACGGATGTGAACCGTGCGCTCTGACCAACTGAGCTATGCCTCCGTAATTGTCATGTGTCTCAATGGGTTTCGAACCCGCGGCACGGCAGTTTTCAGAACCGCCGTGCCGTTATTATACCACAACGTACGGGTCTTTGCAATAGTGTTTATAAAAATTTATTTGATAAAAACTTCAATTCCCTTTACATTTTTCATACAAAAGACATCGTTATCTGATCAGTCTCAGACAGGTCATCGAGTACTTCGTTACGTCGTAGTATTTCAACAACGCTCTTTGTCAGACCGGCGCGGGTACGTAAATCCTCTATCGAGAAAAATGGTTCCTTCTCGCGCTCGGTGATGATATTCTGAGCGGCAGTCTCACCGAGACCGCCCAGCGACGAGAACGGCATTCTGATTGCCCCGTTCTCGGGCAGGAAAGCGAACGCGTCGGATTTCTTCAGGTCGACTTTAAGAAACTTTATTTTACGGGCGTAGCATTCGTTTACTAGCTGCAGCGTCGGTACCATGCCCTCTTCCTTCTGAGTTACAGTCGCATCCCGGCTCTTCCTGCGCTTTTCGATGTCGGCAATCAGGTCGGACACAGCTTTTTTACCTTTTGTGACTATTTCGGCGTCAAAGCCCCCCGGTGCGACGGTGAACATAGCGCAATAAAATGCCAGCGGAATATGTACCTTGTACCACCCGAGCCGGATTGCCGACATGACGTAGGCTGCGGCGTGCGCTTTCGGGAACATGTACTTAATCTTGCGCAAAGAGTCGATGTACCACTCTGGGACCTTTTTCTCATGCATGGCGTCGACCATGTCGTCGGGCAGTGGTTTTCCCTTCTTATTTTTACGGACGAACTCCATGATTTTAAAGGCTTTGCTGTTGTCAAGGCCATAACGGATGAGGTCGAGCATGATGCCGTCACGTGTGCCGACGACGCGTGAAATATCGCATGTGCCGTTCTGAATAAGGTCCTTGGCGTTTCCCAGCCAGACGTCGGTGCCATGGGTAAGACCCGAGACCTGTAGGAGATCAGCAAAGTTTTTGGGCTTTGATTCAATTACAACCGGTTGTACAAACCCGGTACCGAACTCGGGCAACCCATAAGTTCCTATATCAGTGCCAATATCTTCTGGCTTTACTCCGAGCGGTTTCGTCGATGCGAACAATTCATAGACCGCTTTATCATTCATCGGGACATCAAGGACGCTTACACCGCTGTACTTTTCAAGATATTTGTATTTAGTAGGAATATCGTGCCCGAGCTCGTCGAGCTTGAGTATTGTGTCGTGTAAATATGAAAATGCAAAATGCGTGGTTATAATGTCCGATTTCGGATCGTCAGCCGGGTGCTGGATGGGCGTGAAATCATAGACCTCAAACTCTCGCGGAATTACGATAATGCCGCCGGGGTGTTGTCCGGTAGTTCGTTTGACTCCAACGCAGTTTCCGACAAACCGGTTCATTTCGGACCTTGGAAGCGAAACACCCTTCGACTCAAAATATTTCATTATGAATCCATACGCAGTTTTATCGGCGAGGGTTCCGAGTGTCCCGGCACGGAAAACGTTTTGTGATCCGAAAAGCTCTTCGGTGTATTTATGTACTTTTCCCTGTACGTCGCCCGAGAAGTTGAGGTCGATATCCGGTGACTTGTCGCCGTAGAAGCCGAGGAATGTTTCAAAGGGAATGTCGTGTCCGTCGGCGTTAAGCTTTTGCCCGCATTTGGGGCAGTTCTTATCGGGCAGGTCGAATCCCGAGCCGACAGAACCGTCGGTGATGAACTCGTTATACCGGCAATTCGGGCACCAATAATGCGGGGGGAGCGGGTTGACTTCAGATATACTGGCCATTGTCGCTACGAAGGAGGAACCGACCGAGCCGCGCGAACCGACAAGGTATCCCTGATCTTCGCTGAACTTCACAAGGCGCTGCGCGATTATGTAGAGCACAGCGAAGCCGTGCTTGATGATCGAGGTGAGTTCCTTGTCGAGACGTTTTGAAACAATCTCAGGAAGCTCGTCTCCATACATGCTGCGCGCCCTTGCCAAGCACATTTTCTGCAGTTCATCCTCTGCGCCTTCCATGCTCGGCGTGTACGAGCCCTTGGGTATCGGGCGGACAGCGCCGATCATATCAGCGATAAGGTTTGTATTTTTAACTACAACCTCGTATGCTGCTTCGCTGCCGAGATACGAAAACTCCTCGAGCATCTCGTTTGTTGTGCGCAGATACAGGCGGCAATCCCGGTCGGCGTCTTTGAATTTCATGCCCGAGAGGAGTATCTTGCGGAAGATTTCGTCCTCCTCGTTGAGAAAATGCGCGTCGGTGGTTGCAACAACAGGCTTCCCAAGTTTTTTCCCAAGTTCATAAATACGACGGTTTATATCGCGGATCGCATCGTCGCTCTCAAGCTTTCCTTCTTCAACAAGGAAGCGGTTATTAGAAACAGGCTGAATTTCGAGATAATCGTAAAACTCGGCTATGCTCTCTATTTCGCTTTCAGGCTTGTTTTCAAGGAATGCCGAATAAATCTCACCAGCCTCGCAGGCTGAACCGACAATTAACCCTTCGCGGTATTTTTCAAGCAGCGTTTTGGGTATGCGTGGGTTACGGTAAAAATAGTTCAGATAGGACTCGGATATAATTCTGTAAAGGTTTTTAAGCCCTGTCTGATTTTTAACGAGTATTATCTGGTGGTATGTTTTTAATTTGAGCGGGTCGGAGTTTTCCTTCATCTCAGCCGCGAGTTGCTCGAATCCGTTTATGTCGAGCGAACGCATCTTTGTTATCATGCAGACAAAAATTTCGGCAAGCATCGCCGCGTCGTCGTATGCTCTGTGGTGGTTGAAGTCCCCAAGGTTATAGTATTTTGCCAGCGTGTCTAGCTTATGGTTTTTGAGATTTTTATTTATATAGCGCGATAGCGCAACAGTATCGAGATATGAATTTTCAAGCGGTATGCCGTTCTTTCCGCAGACATTTCGTATAAAACCAACATCAAAGTTGGCATTGTGGGCGACGAGCATTCGGTTGCCGGCGAACTCAAGGAATGCCCTGACAGCTTCGGCCTGCGACGGTGCACCGGCGACCATTTCGTCAGTGATTCCGGTCAGCTTCGTGATCTCGTCCGGAATATGATCGCCTGGGTCTGCATAGGTTCCGAAGGTTTCACATATCTTGCCTGCGGCGATACGGACGGCGCCTATTTCGGTGATTTTACAGCTCTGAGCGGATAATCCGGTTGTTTCAATATCGAAAACTATGAATTCATGGTCAAATGAGGGGATTATTCCGGCTTCAAGTCCGTATACTGCGCTCGCTGTGTTATTTACAAAATAGCCCTCGACACCATAAATCGCTTTAATTCCAGCAGCCTCGGCGGCCAGCATTACCTCGGGGTAAGCCTGAAGGTTCGCATGATCGGTAACGGCAATGGCGCTGAGCCCCCATTTTTTTGCAGTCTTTACGAGGTCTGGCGGTGAAATCAAGGCATCCATAGTCGACATCGAGGTATGTATGTGCAGCTCAACGCGCTTTTCTGGCGCATCGTCTGTGCGGTCGATACGCTTGATTTTAGCGGCGTTCTGGAAGGTGAGGTATAACTCCTCACCTACAACTCCTTTGCGTGTTTCGCGCTTTACAGTGCCCCAGAGGGCAAGCGAAGCACCGTCAGAAGCAAATCCTGATATTTTATCGGCTTCCTCTTGCGTAAGCCCGAAGCATTTTACCTCAAGTGAAGAATTATAATCTGTCAACGAAAAGGTGATGTTGACTTTATCACCACCGCGCGTCGGCTCGTTTAAAAAACCAAAGACATCTCCAATAATGACAATGCCTCGTTCGGGATTTTTAATTTCAGAGATTCTGGTTGGGGTGAGATCGAACTCCTCGCCGTAAACATACTCAGGACTTGATATATCGAATTTCCGGCAGCCAGAATTATATATTCCATTTTCCTGCTCAATCTTTTTTTCCGGATAAGCCGATGTGACGCGGGACATGGTCTTTTTCTCGTTACCTTCAGATTGCACCTCTGAACCATCGTCCCGGTCGCGTTGTGACCCGCGGCGGCTTTCTCGCTCCTCATACATGCGGTCGGCAAGCACCAGCTCTCGGTCTATTTCATCAAGGCGGGCTTGGTTCCGTTCGGTAAAATTTTCAGCTTGCGCACTACAGGTCAGCATTGTTTTAACGTTTATCCCGAACTCGGACAATATTATTTTTTCAATCACCTGCGGCGTGCGGAAGTCGTTTAAAAGATCTATTCCGCCAGGCAGTGTGTTCAGGTCAACCGAAAGCTGCCCGCCACTGAACTCATATGTATAATCAGAAAAGAAACCGCGCGCCACGATTCCGGTACGCTCGGCTTCTCTTAATATTTCGGGTATATAGTCGTATGTAAGGAGCCCGGCCGGATACTTCGGAAGAATTCTTACTATATTCATCCTGTATATTGCGGCCAGCTGGGATTCAATCGTATAAAGAACCGATTTCGGGACAATACTTCCAAACTTTGTCTCAATTTCGATGATGCGCTGCTCCCGGTCGCATCTCACTATGTTCTCACCTGCCGATGAGAGATATCCTTTTATTAAAGAATCAGGATCATATTTAGAGAATATTTCAAGGAATGTTTTTGCCATTTTTAATTATGTGATGTCCTTTAATTCTTTTATTAGTGTCGCCACTATATCCTCTTCTCCGATTTTACCGATAATCTCACCTTTTTTAAATAGCAACGCTTCGCCAATCCCTCCTGCGATGCCGATATCTGCTTCCCGGGCTTCACCCGGACCGTTGACAGCACAACCCATGAGAGCTACGGTAATGGGCTTGTCCATCAGGTTCTCGGCCCTCGCGGCATCGGAAAACATCCTGTAAAGCCTGATCAGGTTAATCGAGGTGCGTCCGCAAGTCGGGCAGCTGATAATATTCAGTCCTTTCTGCCCCTCGATATTAAGAGCGGTCAGCAGCTCTTTCGCCGACCGGACTTCTTCAACAGGGTCGTCAGTGAGAGATACACGTATGGTGTCGCCTATACCTTCACAAAGGAGCGCACCAATGCCTGCCGAACTCTTAATAAGCCCCGCCCTGCCGGCCCCAGCCTCGGTAACCCCAAGGTGAAGAGGGTAATCACACTTGCCAGAGAGCAGTACGTTAGCGTCCATCATCGTTTTTACATCAGATGATTTTATGGAAACGGCTATATCGTTAAAATTAAATTTCTCAAGCAGGGATATGTGATATAGTGCAGACTCGCAGAGCGCCTCAGCTGTTGGCGAGCCGTATTTCGCGAGAATATGCTTTTCGAGCGAGCCGCTGTTAACACCTATGCGTATCGGGATTCCTCGTTCTGCGCAGGCGCGGCAAACTTCCTTCACCCGTTCGTCGCTACCGATGTTGCCGGGGTTTATACGTACCTTATCCGCGCCGCATTCCACTGCGGCAAGTGCGGATTTATAGTCAAAGTGGATATCGGCAACAATAGGCGCAGTTATTCCCTGCTCTTTAAGGTACCTGATCGTCTCAGCAGCGCCGGTGTCGGGTACCGTTACTCTGATAATGTCGCATCCGGCGTCAGAGAGGTCCTTTGCCTGGTGATATGTTGCCTCACGGTTGTGCGTATCAGTGTTTGTCATAGACTGCACGGCTATTTTATTTTTTCTGCCGATTCTGACTATACCGATTTTAATTTCTCTTTTTGGTATCCTTATATCGTTATATATCATTTATTTGATAAGTCCCCAGACGTCCTTCATGGTTATCAGTATCATAAGGGCAAACAATAGAATTATTCCGACAAAATGCACGTATGCTTCGACGTTCTTGTTGACCGGCTTGCGTCGTACCGCTTCAACAAGCAGGAATACAAAGCGTCCGCCGTCGAGCGCCGGCAACGGGAGGAGGTTTACAATACCGAGGTTTATGCTGATGACGGCGCAGATATAAAGAAGGTTGACCGAGCTGGTTTTAGCGGCATCACCAATCTGCTCTGTAATTCCCACAGGACCTGAGACGGCTTCAAGCCCGTATCTGCCGCCTATGAGGTCAACGAGTGAGTCTGTGACCATCTTGACTGTCGAGACCGAGCGGAACCAGGCGTGCTTTATCACCGAGAAAATAGTTTTTGATTCGCCGTATGACATGAAATCAGCCTGCCCGAACGTAGCGCCGCTCTCCGAAAATGTCGGGAAAATGACGTTATTTATGACAGTTTTTTTTCCGTCCCTTATAACAGTCAGATCGACTGCTGCGTCTCCTTGATGCATAATCTCATACGAGAGATCGTATCCGGTGTGAACGCGAATTCCGTTGATTTTAACTATTCTGTCGTCGACCATAAGCCCCGATTGCGCACTTGTCGCTCCCTCGTCAAATTTTGCTACCACGTTTACAGCAAGGTATCCCTTTGTAGTGGAAACAATGACAAGCATGATAAGAAATCCGAGCACAAGGTTCATGAAGGCTCCGGCGACTATGATTATCATTCTGCGCCAGACGCTCTTCTTTCCGAAAGCATCCTCAGCTTCACTCTCTTCGTCTTCTCCGACCATGCTCACAAAACCACCTATCGGGAAGAGGCGGAATGAGTACCTTATACCTGTTTTTTTTGATACTCGGGTTAAGATTTTCGGTCCCATGCCGATGGCAAATTCCTTAACACCGACGCCGCAGGTGCGGGCTGATATATAGTGCCCGAGTTCGTGAACGAATATCATCACTCCGAAGATGAAGATTGCCAGCAATATATAAAGCGCGATAATAGCCTTATCCTCCTTTGTATGAGCGAGTTATACAAGTATATTATCAGTAAAAGCTGTTTTTACGGTGTCAGGCCTGTGAGTATTTTCTGATAATGTTAGCTGTGTAAAGCCTTGACTGCCGGTCTGATTCGAGTATCTCGTCAATGCTCTTCCCTTCAGTTTTCCCGGCGAAGTGATCAAGTACTGTGAGTACTACTGACGCAATATCGATAAAACTAATTCTTTGTTCAAGGAAAGCCGCAACAGCTTCCTCATTGGCAGCATTAAGTACGGCAGGCATCGCCCCGCCCGCCTTCATGCAGTCAAAAGCGGCTGCGAGCAGCGGGAAGGCTGATGTATCAGGCTCCCCGAAAGTAAGGCGTCCGATCTTACACAGATCAAGCGGTTCAATTACCGCAGTCTTCCTTTCAGGGTAGTTCACCGCGTACTGCACGCACAGACGCATGTCTGGTACCGACATCTGCGCGGAGATACTGTTATCAAAATATTCAACCATTGAGTGTATTATACTCTCACGGTGTATGAGAACCTTGATTTTTTCAGCTCCGACACCGAAAAGGCAGGCGGCCTCTATAACCTCAAAGCCCTTGTTCATTAGGGTTGCGCTGTCGATCGTGATTTTCTTTCCCATCTTCCAGGTGGGGTGTGCCAAAGCTTCTCCGACGGTAATTCTTTTCAGTTCGTCGGTTTTATAACTATAGAATGGACCGCCGGATGCGGTCAGCAGGATTCTTTTAATTTCGTTGCCGTGCCGGCCTTCAAGGCACTGGAAAATCGCGCTGTGTTCACTGTCCACCGGGAGTATTTCGGTTCCCGCTCGTTTCGCTTCATCTATAACGATGCTGCCGGCCATCACGAGCGATTCTTTGTTTGCTAAAGCGAGCCGGCGGCCGGTCTTCACCGCTTCAAGCGTCGGAATAAGTCCAGCAGCACCATAGACTGAATTTAATATGACATCAGCGCTGCATTCGTTGATAATATATTTGATTCCTTCAATGCCGGACAGAACTTTTATGCTCGTGTCTGCAAGAGCTGTTTTTAATTTCCCTGCTCCTCCGGCGTCGTCAAGTACGCAAAAGTCAGGCATGAATTCGCGCGCCTGTTTTTCGATTGTAACATAATCACAACCTGCAGCAAGCGCTTTTACAGTCATCTTTTCGGCTTTTGCAGTATCAAGCGCTTGTCTCCCGACCGAACCGGTTGAACCAAGAACGATTAATGATTTTTTATTATCCATCTTAACCTTAAGAAATATTATTTTCCAAATATATTGATTGCCGCGAAGAGCAGCGTCATGACTGATGACACGGCGAGAATTGAATCGAATCTGTCAAGAACGCCTCCGTGGCCCGGGAAGAGGGTTCCGAAATCCTTGATCCCATGCTGACGTTTTATTGCCGACATGCACAGATCGCCTATCTGTGCTATTATAGAAACGAGAAGTCCCCCGGCGATTATTATCACCCAGCCGACCGACCAGATACCAATAAAATAAGACGTTGCGGCGAACGCGGCGGTGGCGAAAAGTAAGCCGCCGATACTGCCCTCGATTGTCTTCTTGGGGCTGATAGCGGGTATCAGTTTATGACGCCCGATCGTTACCCCTGTGAGATAAGCAAATATATCGGTCACCCAGGCACCGATGAATATAAGAATATATATATATTCATTGTAAAGATCTCGCAGCCAGACAATTCCCGAAAACGCAAAAATAATGTAAAGTGCCGAGAGGAAAACTGCCCCTGCGTCACTATATGAAATTTTATTATTGCTGAGCACAATAATTGACATTATCCAGAGCATCAGCAGAATTATTGTAAGCATCACCGCTGTGGTAAAATGCGCCGCTCCTGTAATATATCTGACGCCGAAAGGTGCTGCTGCACCGCAGAGATAGAAAGGCATAGTTAATAAAAGTTTTTTTACCACACCTATGCAGCGGAAGATTTCATAAAGGGCAACAAGCGTGAAAAGCGCGATAGCAATTGGGAAAATAAGCGTGCTTGAGAAAATAAGAATTGGTATCAGCACCGCCACGCTGACTACCACGGTTATTGCTCTGATTAACATTTCGATTATTGCAACCTTTCAGAACTTGGCCTTGCCAAGTTTATTGTTCATCCGAAGCCGTCCAATTTATTTGCGGCGCCTATATCTATGAGGAATATGTCAGGTACCGCCGAATTTTCGCCTGCGGCGCCCATATTCCTCTATTGCCTCATCGACTTCGCGTGGTCCGAAATCCGGCCAGAGGACATCGGTAAACCAAAGTTCAGAGTAAGATGCTTGCCAGAGAAGAAAGTTTGAAAGACGGTACTCGTTTGCAGTACGAACAATGATGTCGGGATCGGGGCAGCCAGCCGTGTATAACGCCGACTCCAAATCTTTCTCGGTGATATTCTTTTTACCTGAGGCTGCAAGGAGATTGTAAGCACGTACAATCTCAGCGCGGCCGCCATAATTGAGAGCGATATTTAGTACTAACTCCTGCCCTGCAGTTCTGCCGGTGACTTCTCTGATCCGCTGCTGCAGATTTTCGTTAAACACGCTCATATCTCCGATAAACCTGAACGATATATTATATTTATCCATTTCGCGTTCGCATTCCGAAAGATAGTCATCAAGCAGCCTAATAATTGCATCAGTCTCGCTTTTGGGACGGGATTTGAGATTTTCGGTCGAAAACGCGTAAACCGTCACGTATTTTATTCCGATGCTACGGCAATACTTTACCGTTTCACGGAATGCTTTTGCTCCTGCTTTGTGCCCGTACTCGCGCGGCAGCCCGCGGCGTGTTGCCCAGCGGCCGTTTCCGTCCATTATGAATGCTATGTGCGCAAGACCATACAGATTTTTCGGTTCGCTTCGATCTCTTGTCATTTCTATCCCTTTATTTCAATCGGGTGGTACTGTACGTCCCACCCGAATTAATTCAGATCTGCATTATTTCCTTGTCTTTTTTCTCTGTGACCGTATCGACTGTTTTAATGTGTTTGTCGGTGAGGTCCTGAATTAACTTTTCTGAGGACTTCTGTTCATCCTCTGTCATTTCGCCGTCCTTCTTGAGCTTTTTAATCAGCTCGTTCGCGTCGCGTCTTATGTTTCGCAGGGCAACTTTAGCTTCCTCACCGAGCTTCTGGACATGCTTTGTAAGCTCTTTTCTTCTCTCCTCAGTAGGTTGTGGGAATACCAGTCGGAGCACTTTGCCATCGGATGTCGGTGTGATTCCAACGTCTGACGCAAGTATAGCCTTTTCCATTGCCTTGAGCGTCGACATATCATAAGGTGAAATAACGATCGTCTTGGCATCAGCGACACGGATGTCGGCCATGGTATTGATGAGAGTCGGCGCTCCGTAATATTCGAATGTAACCTTTGAGAGTATCATGGGGTTGGCCTGACCTGCGCGGATTGTCGCAAGATTCGACTCGAAAGCGGAGATGGTTTTCTGCATCTTTTCTTCAAATTCTTTAGTGTTAAGTTTCATGATACTGTGTACCGGGCGGTGCCGGATCTCCTTTCAGATTTAATATGTTATTGTTCCTATATTCTCGCCTTTTACGGCGCGGTATATATTTTCAGGGGTCTTAAGACCGAATGCACAGGTTTTGATGCTGTTTGCGGCGCAGAAAGCCGTTGCCGTAAGGTCATAGGCAGCAAGTTTCTTATCAAGGATTTCATTGTATGATACGCTTTCATATTTATGCGCGTCCGAATATTTTAATGGGTCTTTATCGTAAATACCGTCAATATTCTTCGCCATAAGTACTATATCGGTGCCGAGTTCTGCTGCGCGGAGAACCGCCCCGGTGTCGGTGGAGAAATATGGGTTTCCGGTTCCGCAACCAATAATAACGATTATACCAGCCTTCATATATTCGCAGGCTTTTTCAACTACGTATTTATCGGCGAATTCCGGCATCTCTACCGGCGTCATAACAGCAGCTTTACCGCCATGCTGAATAATTACATCCTTCAGCGCAATCGAGTTTATAACCGTCGCCAGCATTCCCATGTTGTCAGCGCGGCATCGGTTCATTCCTTTTCCTTGTCTTTGTCCCCGCCAGATGTTCCCGGCTCCCGCAACTACGGCGATTTCTGTGCCTTCGTTCACGCATCTGATAAGTACGTCGGCCACCTTGCCGAGAAAATCAAAATCAAGGATGCTTCCGTCCTTTGCCTGCATGGCCTCGCCCGAAAGTTTGACGAGTGCTTTTTTGTACTTTGGTTCGTTCATGTAGCATTGCCTCTTTGCGTCAGTTTATATATATTTTACAGCATAAGAGCTGTTTTGTAAACCTATTTCAAGAAAAAATATTATAAAGATTTTTAGATTAGTTCTTATCGCTATGATATCTTTGTGTTAAGCCATATGTGTACCGGTTCGGCAGCGTTTACCTTGTCGAGTATTTACATTTTTCTGAAAAGTTCTCGCCAAGCCTAGGCCGCGTTTCCCAGTCCCCCGCATCTCCGATCCCACGGCAGAAAAATACTGCCGGGCAAGCATTCATAAATGATTGCCGCGGCAGGTTATTTATTAATTAATTCTGATTAGTGAGTTTCGCGATTTCGTCCGCGAAGTTCTCTTCTCTCTTCTGGATGCCTTCGCCTTTTTCATATCGGAAGAAGCCGGTGACCTTGATTTTACCGCCAAATTCCTTGGCAGTATTCTCAACGTACTTACAAACCTTCATTGAATCTTCCTTGACGTATGCCTGTTCAAGCAGGCAGTTGTTGTCGTAGAATTTCCCAAGACGGCCAAGTACCATCTTCTCTATGATCGTGGCGGGTTTCTTTGCATTGTCGGGATCGTTCTGGATCTGGGCAGCGAGAATTGCTTTCTCTTCGTTCAGAACGTCAGCCGGGACTGATTCCTTATTCAGGTAAGCTACCGGATAAGCGCCGACCTGAAGTGCGATATTCTTTGAGAATTCCGTGAATCCGGGATTTGAAAGCGCCTTTTCGTCAGCCTCAAAACTGACAATTACTCCGATAGATCCAAGCCCGTGCACGTATGTGCTCGTTATGCCGTTTACTATTACGAAACGGCGGATAGTGATCTTTTCCTTGATGACAAGGATGAGCTCCTGGAGTTTACTCTCAACAGTATAACCGCTTTCTGTATAAGGCAGAGCGGAAAGAGCGGCCACGTCAACGGGTTTATTCGCAATTATAACCTTGAGCAGATTTTCGACGTACGCTTTGAACGTATCATTCTTCGCGACGAAGTCGGTCTCAGTGTTGACCTCGATCATCGCGGTGGTATTGCCTTCTTTGAGTACGCAGACGATACCGTCGGCTGCAATTCTGCTTTCTTTCTTCGCCTGTGCGACAAGTCCTCTTTCGCGGAGCAGCTTAACGGCTGCCTCCATGTCGCCATCGGAGTCAACGAGTGCTTTCTTGCACTCCATCATGCCTGCATTTGTTTTTGCACGCAGGGCTGCAACGTCCTTAGCTGTTATATTTGCCATTTTAAATTTCCTCTCAATAATTACTCAGCGACAACTGTTTCCGCGGGTTTCTCATCAGTTGCGGCAGCTGCTTCGGTTGCGGGAGCAACTTCAGCTGTCTGTTCGCCTTGCTTGCCCTCGATAACGGCGTCTGCGAGAGTGGCGGAGATCAGGCGGATAGCGCGGATGGCGTCGTCGTTTCCGGGTATGATATAGTCGGCGTCGTCAGGATCGCAGTTTGTATCAACAATAGCGATTACCGGAATGCCGAGCTTCTTGGCTTCAAGAACGGCGTTTCTTTCCTTCTTGGGGTCAACGATAAATACGGCATCGGGAAGCTTATCCATTTTCTTGATACCGCTGTAGTTTTTCTCAAGGTTGAAAATCTGCTTCTGTATAGCGGTAACTTCCTTCTTGGGAAGCTGATCGAAGGTACCGTCTGTCTGCATTGCGATAAGGTTGTCAAGACGTGTGATTGAGCGGCGGATTGTCTTGAAGTTTGTGAGCATTCCGCCCGGCCAGCGGACGTTTACATAGTACATTCCGCAGCGAGACGCCTCTTCCTTGATGGCGTCTGCGGCCTGTTTCTTTGTTCCCACAAAGAGAACCGAACCGCCTTTTTCAGAGATGCTGCGCACGAACATATAGGCCTCTTCGAACTTCTTGACGGTCTTCTGCAGGTCAATAATGTAAATGCCATTTCTTTCGGTGAAGATGAACTCTGCCATCTTCGGGTTCCATCTTCTTGTATGGTGTCCGAAATGGACGCCGGCTTCAAGAAGCTGCTTGATTGTGATTACAGACATTTTAAATGTCCTCCTTCGGTTTTTTCCACCACATCGCATCTCGTCCGTGTAAGCAGCGCGGCGCGCGGCACCGATAGACATATACGATGTGTGTGTATTTATTCATACTGTTTAAAAACAGCACAAAACGTATTATAACACAGGCATATTTTGCATGCAACCCTCAGTATGATTGTTTACAAAATGTTTACAATTATTCACGTCTAAATATACTTTCACCTGAAAAAACCGCATTTTTTATGCTGATCGCAGCAGGTGATTTCAGCCTGTGATATTTTAACAAGGATCGTGTCCTCGCCAATGCACTGGATTTTATCCCAGCATATCCTGATTTCTCGGCATCTTCCGATACCGAGGAAACCTCCCGAGCTGTTTATTAGCAAGGCGATTATTTTTCCATCGTCGATATCGAATTCAAAATCGTTTGCGAATCCGAGGCGTGCGCCGTCGCAAAGGTTGATAATCTCCTTCTGGCGTAAGTCCGAAGTACTGCAGATGCGCATATTACCGTCCCCCTTATGTTTATTCATTCAATATATATGTCGGGGAACGTGAAATGTATTCTGCCGGCCCGCTTATCGTTTTCCCCCGTCAAGCTTTATAAACCAGTCGGAAATGCGCTGCGAGACGATGACTGCCACCGGAACGGCGCCCGCCGCTGCAATAAATCCTGGCACCGTCGTTTCTATGCAGAGAGCAGTTGCAACGGGTTTAACTGCTACCATGATTATTAGCGCCAAAAGAATTGCTGCACAGCCCGCGAGAGCGGTAATAAAACGGTCTGAGTCGGGCGAGACGATGATTCTTTTGCTAATCTGGCAGAATAACAGCGCAGCTGATGAAGATATCAGAGAAATGAAAAGGAAAGCCGTACCGTTGCTGTCGTCAATGACGAAAAGACGGGAGACGATAAATGAAATCACAGCACTGATTACTGCAGAAATCAAGGGTTTAAGAAGTACGCTCTTCCCTTCCGGATCGTTACCCGACAGAGTGATTTTCGCAGTGTTGTCAAATGAAATCAGGATGGCAAGAGCCAACGCATCGGTCATTACCCCTGCTGCAATTACAAGCGGGGCTGTTACGAATTCGCCGGTAAAAGCGAAAATGAGCATCAGAACGAGCCGTGTTACGAAAGAGTTGACAAGATATCTGCCGTAAACCGACTCATCCTGCTTCCTGCCAGATATCAGCCGGAAGACTTTTTCAAGTTGTGACAATCCACCGCGTCGGTTATGGGGTTGAGAAACAATTACATCCGAGTCGGCCAAAAGGCGAGATGAGCGCTGATTTTCTTCATCAATACTGCTGATAGGTATGTTAAGATCATTGCGGATCTTTGCGCCGGTGTCGAATTGCGTACAGTAAATTTTAACCGAAGCCCTGCCCGACGCCTCAGAAAAGAACGGGCTGCAGTTTGCAAGAGCGGTGGCGCCTGACTTCCCCGCTTCTCTGATTAGTTCGGAAAGCAGTGCCGGGGACACACTGTTGAGATATACAAGGTTTGTATTACGGATAATATCAGCCGCTCTGGACTGTATGTCACATATCATAACATTTGCGCCGCCCGACATCGGATTGTTATACCATGTGACGTCTCCATCTGCTTCCGTAGAGGTAAAAATCACTCTGATACCACTGTTGGTGAATGACTTTATAAAACTGCCCGCAACCTCCCCCGAATGGGAGTTGACCGCAAGTGTCAGCATACCATCAAGCACCAGACTCGAGCCGACCACGCTTGCCGTGGTAATAATGGTATTTCCGTTCATACGGAGTCTATGATAAAGTGCATGAAGCTTTTCAGACATATCAGGCGTAAGCGGTATTATTCCACCCGAAACTACAGTATACGCCGAAGCGCTAATGAGAGATTCGTCAAGCGTGCGGCAAACGCGGTAAGTACGCCCACCGAAGCTAAAAACAACAGTATCGAATCTGGACGCGGCGCCCCGTCTGACGTAACCGATCAGGTTGCAACCGTAAGTAATATCTTCTTCCTTTTTACCGGACTTTATAATAAAGTTGCGAAGTGCGGCAGCATACCGTATGTCCCTGGCGAAACCCGTTTCAGAATCAGCAGGCTCGCTGAAGACTGACATTGCAATATTGCGCAGATATTCTTCCGAAAGCACAGCCGCTTCGTTTTCTGCCCAGCATTCACGGCCGCCGGCATATGCTACAGATGCGGTGAGTCTGCCGTCTGAGACAAACATTCTATCGTTGACAAAAAGCGTTCTTATGTCGGCAAATTTTGATGCCGATTCAGGGTTATTTAAAACAATACCTCGGCTGTAGGAACAATCTTCATAAAGCATGACAGAAAGCAGCGCTGCACGGCTGCACATTGTGACTAAACCGTTCGATACAAGCGCAGCAAGGGCTGCGGCTGCAAGAAAAGCATCGTACATTCTGATTCCCGAGAACGGGAAAAACAGCGAGAGTAATGTATATATCAGTATGAAACCGAGTGCAATAAGATTAAGAATAAAGGCTGTACGCGTTATGCCTGTCCTGGCTTTTTTTACTGTTCCGGCATTTTTGGCCGTGTCAGTCTCAACTACCTCGCCTCCGGAAAGCGCGGAATATGACTCATTACCTGTCGCTGCTGCGATGGCATATCCGCTGCCGCTGACCACATAAGAGCCGGCGCAAAGAATGTTAGAACGCTTGAAAAGCGGCAGGTTGTCGTTAGTCTGTGAGAGGTTTTCGGCAGATTTACTCATCAACACGCTTCCCCCGCTGCTCTCAAATGATACACGGAGATTGTCTGCAGAAACTATCAGCGCGTCAGCCGGTATATAATCTCCGGATGTAAGAAATAGAAGATCGCCCGGAACAACGCCGGTCGATTTCACCTGATAAAGCTTTCCGTCCCGTTTAACCTTTGAAAATGGAGTCAATACTTTTTCAGCTTTCCTTCCGGAAAGCGAGATGAGAATATTCACAATTGCTATGAAAGTAAGGTATGGCAGGGTTACAACAAGGATGAAAGCAAAGGTCCCTCCATGCCCCGTGAACGCGGATATGAGGCACAGACCGAAAAGAATGACCATCGAGGAGTCGGCAAATATCGTCTTTGTGATATCCGATAAAGGTGATTTATCAGTTTTTTGGGACTTATTTCTTGCCATATCAGCAAGAAGCTTCCCTGCTGCTTTCCTCGAAAGTCCCGCGGCGGAGCTCGTATTGAATTTTTCTTCCGCTTGTTTTATGTCAAGCAGATACCACTTGCCGCTCACTGATTTATACTGATCCTTTCTTATAAGAACATGAGAAAGTAGATACGAAGAATGCCGGGAGATAATTCAGAGAATTATCTCCCCAGCACTTTTTTAGAGAGTTTTTTATGCAAATTAGTATTTTACATATAAATCAAATGCAAAGTATCTTAAGTTTACCCTCTGATTCAGTGACCGATGCCTTTGAACAGATTTTATTATAATCAGAAATAATAATTTCCGCAAGCTTGTCTTCGACTTCGGTCTGGATATATCTGCGCAGGTTACGAGCACCGAACTTAGCCGAATATGCTTTTTCGGCGATAAGCGCAACCGCACCATCTGAACAGGTAAGTCCGATGTTTTTTTCAGCCAGCGTAGTTTTAAGTTCTTCGAGCATTATTGAGGCTATTTTCTTGAAATCCTCATGATCAAGCTGCCGGAAGGTAATTATCTCGTCGATACGGTTAATGAACTCGGGACGCAGGAATGCTTCGAGAGCCTTCTGAGTCTTTTCCTTTGCCGCTTCGCTCTCGTTCTTTGAGTAACCGATCGGCGTCGTATTACGGTCGGAACCGGCGTTGGTTGTCATGACGAGTATTGTGTTTTCAAAATTGACAGTTTTCCCGTGCGCGTCGGTAATCCGTCCGTCGTCGAGTATCTGTAGGAGTATATTGAGAACATCGGGGTGTGCTTTTTCAATCTCGTCGAAAAGAACTACAGAGTATGGGCGTCGGCGGATCTTTTCGGTTAGCTGCCCGGCTTCGTCATATCCGACATATCCGGGAGGCGCTCCGATGATTCTTGATACCGAATGCTTTTCCATGAATTCCGACATGTCAAGCCGGATAAGCGTTTCAGGCGAGTCAAAGAGGTCGGATGCAAGAGTCTTTACAAGTTCTGTTTTCCCGACGCCTGTAGGACCGGCGAAGATGAAAGAGACAGGCTTCCGCTTGTATGAAACTCCTGCGCGGTTGCGTTTTATTGCCCTGGCGACGGCGCTGACCGCCTCATCCTGACCTATGATTCTTTTCTTTAAGCGTTCCTCAAGTTTGTCGATCCGCTCGAATTCATTTTCGGTGATTGACGCTGCCGGTATACCCGTCCAGATTTCAATGACCCTCGCAAGGTCGTCAGGGCTGAGAGTAACCTCGGCGCAGAGCTTTTCATTCTGATTCAGCTTATCTGCAAGCTTGATCTCTTCAGCTTTGATCTTTGCAATTTTTTCGAATTTTTCGTTTGATCCAGCCTCATTTTCTGAAGTGAGAATTTCAAGGCTTTCGCGCTGGTTTTTCAGATCAAGCAGCTTGTCTTTGATTTTGTAACTCTCGTTCAGCGGTGCGCTGGAGAGAGACAGCTGGGAGGAAGCTTCGTCAAGCAGGTCAATAGCCTTGTCAGGTAGATACCTGTCGGTGATATAGCGCTCCGAAAGTTTTACCGTCAGACGGAGTATGTCGTCAGATATATGCACTCTGTGGAAATCTTCATAATAATGTTTGATTCCACGCAGCATATCTACAGTGTCTGTAACTGAAGGTTCGTTTACAGTCACAGGTTGGAAACGGCGTTCAAGCGCCGTGTCTTTCTCTATATATTTTCGGTATTCATTCAGCGTGGTGGCTCCGATCACCTGCACCTCACCCCGTGAAAGCGCAGGCTTCAGGATGTTCGCTGCGTTCATGCTACCCTCGGCATCTCCGGCGCCGACTATATTGTGAACTTCGTCAATGAACAGGATTATATTACCCGAATCTCGGACCTCTGCGAGCAGGCCAAGTATCCTCGACTCAAACTGTCCGCGGAACTGCGTTCCGGCGACAAGCGCAGTAAGATCTACAAGGTACAATTCCTTGCCAATCAGCTTGTATGGCACATTTCCGTCAGCAATCCGTTGCGCCAGCGCTTCGGCAATCGCTGTTTTTCCGACGCCAGGTTCGCCTATAAGGCAGGGATTATTCTTCTGTCTTCGGCATAATATCTGTATCACGCGTGCCAACTCGCGCTCACGGCCGACAATCCGGTCAATTTTACCTTCTGAGGCCAGGCGCGTAAGATTCCGGCAGTAGGTATCGAGAAACTTACGTTTCTTTTCGTTTTTCGGCTTTGACTCAGCGGTTTCTTTTTTCTTTTCTTTCTCTCGATCCTTTCCGCCGTCACGACTTCCGTCGGGAATAAGTCCCGACTCGCGGAACAATTTCGGAAAATCTATCGCAGGCGCTCCACCATCCTCGGTATCGTCATTGTCAGATGGCAGCCCACCCTCTGTATTGATAAGCTGGGTAACGTCATTTTCCATATTTTCGAGCTGCTCGGGAGTCAGTCCCAGCTTGCCCATTATGTCTCCTAGCACGTTGTCGACCGGAAGGCCGAGTTCCTTCGCACATTTAAGACACAGTCCCTCGGTTATTTTCTCGCCGTTCTCCATTTTGGTGACAAAGACGGCGGCTACTCTTTTCTTGCATCTTGAACACATTACCATCGGTTATTTCTTCACTTTCTTCTTTTAGCAGCCACAGGCTTAGCATTATCGGCTTCCGATTCTATGTTTATGTACTTTGCTACATAGAGCGTCATAACCAGAAGCATGAAAATCAAAATTACAATGTACGCCGCATTAATGTATATTTTATAATTTTCTATTCGGTCGGCCGCCGTAAGTACGACCACACCGGCTGCACATAAGGCCACTGTTGCTGCTTTACCGTACCAGCTTGATTGGACCACAACATTCCGCTTTTTCATCATTAGAAAACCGAGTGTCAGCTGAAGTATTTCCTTGAGTATGAACGGGATAATAAGCCAGATCGGTAAAAATCCCCTCACAGCAAGGCAAACAAGAACTGTTATCTGGAAAAGCTTGTCCGCCAGCGGGTCGAGGATTTTCCCTGCGCTTGTTACCCACCCGTAGCGGCGCGCCAGCCAGCCGTCAAGTACATCGGTACCTCCGGCTGCCAGATATGTGAAGGCAGCGGCGATACTGTAATCGGGGAACTTGTAAAACATGAAAAATATAAATATAAATATAAGGAAGAATCTGATGACGCTTAGTATATTTGGTATATTTTCTTTTTTCATCATATAATTTTCAGTTCACTGATAAATTTAAAAATGATTGTTTTATTTATAATCTCAAGCGCTGCCACCTTGTCGCCAGAGGCTGCTACGTAATATATAACCGCATTTGCGATGAAGACGAACAGCACTATATAAATGCAAGCACAGCCAACTCCAAGGCAAAGCCCGAGTAGTTTGTTTACTGTGCGGAGCACCGGCAGTTCTGCGAGCTTTTCTATGAAGAATGCGATTATTGCAAGCACAATGTACGCGGCTATGAAAACGATTACGTATCCGAGAATTTTCGAGACAAAGGCCGAGATAGGCAGTGCGATTGATGAAGATAACTCATGAAGTCTCACCGAAGACGCTGCGGTATCACCAGCGTACTGTGTTGTCAGATCCCCTATATTCACACCGCATTTTTCGGCGAGGGTTGCGAGTGACGCAGGAATTTTCTCAGCTACTTTTGAAAGATCGAAAGTGGTTGCTCCGGCTTCATACATACCTGATATTGCCTTATATACCGATTCTGTCAGTCTTGAATCCATGAATTTTTCAGCGATTATGAGGCCCGCTTCCCTGCCGAAAAGCGAGGCGCAGACAACTGATAGTATAACCTTTCCGAAACCGAGTATCGCCCTGACGAATCCCCTTGCGTAGTAAATGATTATCGTGACCAGGGCAATCAGGATTATCATGATATCGAGCGCATAGTTCATTTTCTGGTTCCTTTCTTTTGCTTTGGTTCTCATGAATTTTTGAATTTCGTGCCGGCAAAGCCGGTAAAAATGGGGTTGGTCCCATTTTTAGAAAATTCGCGCGTGAAACAGATATACTCTGATTGATGAGGATAAAGCTTTCACGCTAATATCCTATGCTGACAGCTCTCGAAGCATAACATATAAACACATAATCACCGGATGAGATTATTATATCCTCGGCGCCCGCTGCGCATGTTTTTTTATTGAATGTTCCGGCTGTTATATTATATCTTGTGACCGAATCCGGATAAAGAATGTATACCATACTTCCGGAAATTTTAAGATTATCAGGTTCTCCGTCGAGCCTGATGCTTACGGGTTCACCCTTATATGGAACATAGTAAAGCAGGTATCCTACACTGTCTGATAGAACTGCGGCAAGTCCCGAACTGTCCGAGTCGGCTTTTATAAGACTGACGCCGCCGGCAAGCGAAAGTTCCTTTGGGTTGTCCTCTCTGCCCTTAAGTAAAATTTTTTCTCCTCCGATATAGTTGTAGTACAGCTTATCGGTCAGAGCAGTCTCAGTTTTTATTCCGCAGGCAACGATAAGTCCTGGAATGCCGTCGGCAAGAGTAGATGGTTCCTCGCTCTTATCTTTATAAGTAAGGAGCCGGGAGGAAAGGCTCCCGCCTGCAGTGCCGGCCGTGGTAACGGAGAGATATTTTCCATCAGACGTTAGGTTCATTGAGGTCACGTAGTCATTATAATAATATGCGGCGGTTTTTTCAAAATTCTGATTGTATCGATAAATTACCGATTTATATTCGCTCCCGGAGGTTAGTATCGCGAAGTTCCCGTTGTCGCAAATCACGGCAGCGAGAATCGGTTCCTCAAGTGTTTCGGAAAAAAGCCGCGCAAAGGAGTTATATACAGAAAACTCATTGGCATTTCGGTTGTAAATCAAAAAGTATTTCAAGGATGAACGGATGACTGGGTCTGAATAACCGGTATAATATGTCGCTGTTTTACGTCCTGTAGCCGAAAATACCGAAACTGATGATTTTCCGGTGGTGACGAGCCCGCCTTTGTATCCCGCGTAAGTGCGGTTGTCCTCGTAGCTATATATAACTGAGGAGGTAGCATAATCGTCAGCTGAGACAACAGCATCGAAATCTTTAATGAAGTAATAGAAATTTTCATATGTGACGCTTTTTATATTAAATAAGACTGCCCCGAGAACAAAAACAACAAGCAGTGCAGCCGAGGCGAAGCCTGCAACATGGAATATATCCGACATCCTTGCGTAATACGGGTTATAAAGCCCTGCCAGATCCTCACCGGATAAACGAATTTCGTCGGCTGATCTTATATGGAAGCGCTTTTTTATATAGTTTCTAAAATAATCTTTAAATCCGGAACTCAACTTTTTATACCTCCGGAATGAATATACATTTTAATACATAACTTTATTGAGATACAGCCCGTGCGGTGGAAGTGTCCTTCCGGCGCGGCTGCGGTCACCTGATTTAATTATATCTGGTATTTCATCCGGTGCAATTTTACCTTCGGCAACTTCAATAAGTGTTCCGGCCATGATTCGAACCATATTATAGAGAAAACCGTTAGCGCTGACACGGAATAATATTATGTCACCTATTTTAAATATTTCCGAATTAATAACGTTTCTTTTTGTTTCTGTGATGTCGGATCCTGCCGCCATAAAAGTCTTGAAATCCTGATTCCCGATGAAATGAGCAGCCGCGCGGCTCATTTCCGACAGCCGATCGCCCGATACCGGTACCGGATAATGGAGAGATCTGCCCGCCTCAAAGGGTGAGCGGACAGGTGAGTTTAGTATCCGGTAAATATATTCCTTACTCTTCGCGTCATACCTCGGATGAAAGTTATTATCCCGCCAGGCGGCGGACTTCACCACGATATCTTCGGGCAAATACGTGTTCATTCCCCGGACTATGCCGTCAGACCTGATGTTCGTGTCGATGCCGGGTTGGCCCTTTTCGTTTATTGCGATGCAGAATTCATTGGCGTGGACCCCAGCGTCGGTCCGGCTGCATCCGGTGACATCGCATTCGCGGCATAATAGCCTCTGTGCGGCCTCACCCAGCTTTTGCTGGACGCTTATTCCGTTTGGTTGAGACTGCCATCCGCAGTAAGCGGTGCCGAGGAATGAAATGTTCAACACAAGTTTCATTTTTATTACCTTTTCAGGTTATTAAAAAAGCTTTATCAGGGCATCGTGTATCCGATACCGTACATATTTATCAGTACCAGTCCCGCGCCGAATGCAAACATGACGCCGAGCATAACGAAATCCCGCGGATGGCATTTAGGAACGTGAAGTCGCGTCCTTCCCTCGCCGCCGTGATAACAGCGGCACTCCATCGCCGTCGCTAACTCGTCAGCCCGCCTGAATGCCGATACAAAGAGAGGTACCAGCACAGGAATGAGGGCTTTCGCGCGCTTAAAGATGCTGCCCGTGGTGAAGTCGGCGCCCCGCGCCTTTTGAGCTGCCATTATTTTGTTGGTTTCCTCAGTGAGAGTCGGGATGAAGCGCAGGGCGATTGTTATCATCATAGCAAACTCGTGTACCGGCGCTTTTACGAGCTTGAGCGGTGACAGGAGACTTTCAAGTGCGTCAGTGAGTTCGATCGGCGAAGTCGTGTAAGTCATAAAAATGCTTGTGCCTGTGATTAGGACCACGATACGCGCTGCGATGAAGAGGGCATTCATTATTCCCTCATAATAAACAGTGATTTTCCACCAGGAAAACATAACCGTCTCGCCCGTAGTGAAGAACATGTTAATCACTGCGGTGAAAAGAAGGATGAACAGTATCGGCTTAAGAGAACGGAGCACGGTTTTTAACGGAATTCCTGACAGGATCACAAGTAACACCGACGATGCGAGAAGTACTCCGAAGCTGATAATGTTCTTGCATAAAAACGAGCAGACTATATAAAGTATTGCCAGCACCACCTTGAACCGCGCGTCAAGACGGTGAATAAGAGATTTGGCCGGGTAATACTGACCGAATGCGATGTTGTTCATTTTACCGGGATGTGCCTTTCATTAAGTTGCCGCCGATTTTCAATACCGTATTAACCGCGTCGGCTACAGTGTACGGTATCTCGCCAATGTCAGCGCCCATATCGCTTAGACTGAGCATAAGACGCGTTATTTCAGGAACGTCAAGTCCTGTGCCGCGGAGTTCCGCAGCATGAGAGTAAATTTCCTTTGTCGTGCCGCACATAAGTACACGGCCCTCGAAGAGCACGACTATACGGTCGCAGATGAGCGCCATGTCCTCCATACTGTGGCTGACGATAATTACTGTCGCACCCGTCTGCCTTCTGTAGTTTTTCACTGCGGTAAAGATTCTCTCACGACCGGCCGGGTCAAGACCAGCTGCCGGCTCGTCGAGTACCAGCACCTCGGGTTTCATTGCCATGATACCGGCGATTGCTGCGCGTCGTTTCTCACCGCCAGAAAGATCGAACGGGGACTTCACCAGTAAATCATTTTCAAGTCCGACGATGTCAGCTGCTTCGGTGACTCTTTTATTTATTTCATCCTCTGTTAACCCCATGTTGCGGGGTCCGAAAGCTATATCCTTAGCGACGGTCTCTTCAAAAAGCTGGTATTCGGGATACTGCATAACCAAACCGACTCTGAAGCGGATCTTTGAAATATCTTTCGGTTTCTCCCAGATATCGGTGCCATCGAGCAGCACGCGCCCCGATTCGGGTTTCTCAAGGCCATTGAGTAGCATCATCATTGTCGACTTACCTGAGCCAGTGTGCCCGATGATGCCGGTAACGGTTCCCTCTTCTATTTCAAGGTCTATATCCTTTAGAGCGAATGTCTCGTAGGGCGTATCAGCGCTGTATACGTAATTTATTTTTTCAAGTTTGATTTTTGTCATTTCTTGTCTCGTTTTAATAAATAATTCATAATTTCAGCCGCGCATTCTTCTGGAGTGACAGGCTCGCCTGCAATATTCATTCCTTTTTTCCGTAGTTCATCCACCAGCTGCACCGACTGAGGTACATCCAGGCCGCAGGAACGCAGAAAATTTGGTTTTGAAAAGAGTTTTTTCGGTATGCAGTCGCGGATGAGCCGGCCGTCATTGAGAACAATGACGCGCCCTGCCCGCGCCGCTTCGTTCATATAATGCGTTATCATTATGACTGTTATCCCGCGCTCACGGTTGAGTTTCTCTACTGTATTCATAACCTCTGAGCGTCCGTGGGGGTCGAGCATTGCAGTCGACTCGTCAAGTATTATACATTCCGGATTCATCGCCAGAACACCTGCGATAGCGATGCGCTGTTTCTGGCCACCCGAAAGGCGGTGCGGCTCGTGCCGCTCGTATCCCTTCATCCCAACCGTCTCGAGCGCCTCGTCTACGCGCCGGCGGATCTCAGGGGTTGGAATCCCGAGGTTTTCAGGTCCGAAGGCGATGTCCTCCTCGACAATTGTGGCTACAAGTTGGTTGTCGGGGTTCTGGAAGACCATACCCACCTTGCGGCGTACGTCAAGTATGTCAGCATCTGTCAGGTTTCCTGAAGTGATGTCTTTTCCGTCAATGAATATTTTGCCAGACGCTGGATCGAGAATCATGTTAAGGAGCTTAGCGAAAGTCGATTTTCCCGAGCCGTTCCGGCCGATGACTGCCACATACTCGCCTTTTTTAATATTAATATTTATGTCAATGAGGGCAGGCGCTTCGCGTCCGTTCTCATCTTTATAGTTGCAAAAGAGATGTTCGGTTTTTATGAAATATTCTTCCATGAGATGACCATCCGGTTTCTTATATAGGTAAATTAAAAAGTTTAATAAATTTTATTATGAAAAGTTCTCGCCGATTTCGTTGAAATCCGGCTCATTATAATATGGCTCGTAACCCCGCATCCTCGTCTCAGTTACTCTGCCGTCCAGCGTGCAGCTGCACCGCAGGGCAGCAGGCCGCCGGTCGAACTCACCGGCAGGGCGAGTTCCTCTGCTGATGTGGAGCCGCCAAAGCGGTTTTTAAGCCGCAAATCAAGAATATATTTCATGGTAAGCGGTGAGAGTCCGGTAGTGTATGAGTTGATGAGAAAAAAGAGTGGTTTTTCGGTAAGAACCTGGGATGAAAGAGTGACGAGTCCGTCGATACTGTCCTCAATCTTCCAGACCTCGCCTGACGGGCCGCGCCCGTATGACGGCGGGTCCATAATCACGGCGTCGTATTTTGAGCCACGGCGTATTTCACGCTCGACAAACTTCTTACAGTCGTCAACAATATAACGGATAGGTGCCGTGCCGAGTCCCGATTGGGCGGCGTTTTCCTTTGCCTGCCCTACCATACCCTTCGCAGCATCGACATGGCATACCGATGCGCCAGCGGAGGCAGCGGCAACTGTTGCCCCGCCGGTGTAAGCGAAGAGGTTTAGGACGTTGATTTTTTTTCCGGATTTCTTAATCAGCTCAGAGAACCAATCCCAGTTTGCTGCCTGTTCGGGAAACAGGCCGGTGTGCTTGAAGCCCATCGGGCGCAGCGTGAAACGCAGATTTCCATAATTTATATTCCATTGTTCGGGTAAATTGTTCTTAATCCAGGAACCTCCACCCGTCTCAGAACGTCTGTATATACCGTCGGCACGTTGCCAAAGCGGAGATTTTTTATCACCGCTCCAGATCACCTGCGGGTCGGGGCGGACGAGAATGTATTTTCCCCACCTCTCGAGCCGTTCGCCATCAGAGGTGTCAATGAGTTCGTATTCTTTCCATTTATCGGCTATGAACATATAATTCCTTTACTTATTGTAGTATTGCGCAATCCGTGAGCATCCCGAATGTGCGTGGCAGACGGCTATTGCAAGCGCGTCGGCGGTGTCGTCAGGGTGCGGCGGCTCTTTGAGTCCGAGCAGCAGTGTTACCATACTGATTACCTGTTTTTTGTCTGCTCTGCCGTAACCCACAACCGCCTGCTTTACCTGAAGGGGTGTGTATTCTGCTATGCAGAGGTTATTTTTCGCAGCACATAGGAGTATAACTCCTCGCGCCTGGCTGACGCGAATACCAGTTTTCTGATTTGTGTTCCAGAACAGTTCCTCGACCGCCATATATGAAGGATTATATTGTTTAATTATTTTTGTCAGCTCGTCGTAGATCGTAATTAGTCTGTCAGGAGTCGGGTTTTCAGCAGGTGTCTCGATGGCTCCGCAGCCGAGAGTGCGGAAGCGGCTTCCTTCATATGATACGACTCCCCAGCCGGCGATGGCTATCCCAGGGTCAATGCCTAAAATAATCAATTCAATCTTGCCTTTCCTGATAAAGTGACCGATACCTGCGCCGCAGAATGCGGCATAATAATAATCCATTGTAAGTATAACATACATTTTGGACAAAGTCAATTATTTTATCCCATTAATCACCAAGCCTATGTTTACAACCCGGTGCATATATGTTATAATATCAGATATATACTGGGAGGTTATGGCATGAACATTGTCAGATTTTCCCCGGGAGACACCGTGGAACTGAAGAAGCCTCATCCCTGCGGATCAAAACTCTTCCGTATCGTAAGAGTCGGGGCAGACGTACGCATTATCTGCGCGGGTTGCGGACGCGACATGACGGTCGACCGGATAAAACTTGAGAAATCAATAAAAAAAGTTATTGCAAAGGAACAGGAAAACAATGTCTCTCTTTAATGTTAAAAAAGAAAACCTTTTGCCCGGCATCACCGAAAGGAAAAACCGGTTTGTCACAAGGCTCGGTCTTTCCGGTATGGGCTACCTATCTCTTGCATTCATCATCCCTGTTGTTATCATGTATCTCATATACATCGCGATGGAGATCCACCCCTTCGGAAACGGATCTGTGCTTGTACTCGACCTCAATGGCCAGTACGTTTATTTTTATGAAGCGCTGAGAAACGCAGTGTATGGCGACCAGAGCCTGCTCTACTCCTTCTCACGCGCGCTTGGCGGCGAGTTCATGGGCATATATGCCTACTACATCGCCAGCCCTTTCTCATATATAGTCTGCCTCTTCCCGCAGGCACACATCCTCGATGCATTGCTTATTATATTCCTGCTCAAAACCGGACTCTGCGGCTTTACCTTCGGTTTCTACATCCATAAAACCGGCAAAAGTAAAAGCAAAATAGCCACTGTAATCTTCTCGATAATGTACGCGCTGACGGCTTACGCCGTCGTGCAGCAGCACAACTCGATGTGGATCGATGCAGTCATGTGGCTGCCAATAATCACCTACTCTATTGAGCAACTGATTAAGTTCGGTAAATTCCGCATGTTCATCTTCTTCTTCGCGCTGACCATGATGAGCAACTTTTATATCGGATACATGGTTTGCTTTTATGTGCTGGCATATTTCTTCGTCTATTATTTTTCCTACAACAGTGACGACCTGAATAATCCATACCGTGAAAATCATCATTTCCTGAAGTCGTTCATACGCTTCGGGCTATATTCCATTCTCTCGGTATGCATCGCGGCCGTCATAATCCTGACAGCATATTATTCACTGACATTCGGCAAAACGACCTTCTCAGACCCAAGCTGGGCTTTTAATTTGAGGTTTGACATTATTGAATTGCTTGTCAAATTCTTCCCTGGTTCATATGACACTGTGCGTCCCGAAGGACTTCCCTTCATTTACTGCGGTACGCTTACCCTGATACTCATTCCCGTCTATTTCCTCTCCCCGAAGTTTACCGCACGGGAGAAAGTTATGTCGGGATCATTTATCGCTTTCTTCGTACTCAGTTTTTCAATTTCGGTCGCAGACCTCGTCTGGCACGGATTCCAGAAACCCAACTGGCTCAACTACCGCTACAGTTTCATGTTCTGTTTCTTTCTTCTGGTCCTGGCCTGTTCGGCATTTGAAGAGATAAAATCAATCAGTTCAAAGACTGTTTTTGCAATCTGCACTTCTCTTGCCGCGCTTATGATTTTCATTCAGACTCTTGATCTAAAATTTGTCGACGACCTTGAGACTGTCTGGTTCTCGCTCGTTTGCATCGCGGCCTACCTCGTTATTGTATGCCTGCTCAGAATAACGCAGTTCAGGGAAAATATACTACTCATTCTCACCTTTGTCGTCTGTTTTGAACTCTTCGGCAATGGACTTACCAACGTTGTTGACATGGACAAGGACGTTGTTTATTCTAGTTACAGCGGATACAACGATTTCATCGGCGCCTACCGCCCGATCCTCGACATAATAGAGGAAAACGACGATTCCTTCTACCGCATGGAAAAAACGCTCCACCGCAAGTCAAACGACAATATGGCGCTCAATATCCGCGGGCTTACCAACTCAACCTCAACGCTTAACACTGAAACGCTGGTATTTCTCGCCGCTATGGGTTATAACGGCAGAGCCCTCGGAAAGAGCACCTCTTCAAATCACTGGGCGCAATATGCTGGTGGTACACCGGTGAACGATTCCCTTTTAGGTATAAAATATATAATCAGTTCTGACGATTTCTCGAATTACTACACAGCGGCTTACGAGAACGGAGGCTTTACTGCCTGGCTCAATAAGTATGCGCTGTCAATCGCATACGGCGTTGATGATAAAGTAACCGGAATTGTAGGTAACGATTATGAGACGCCCTGCGATTACCTCAACGCTCTCGTCACGGCTATGGTCGGCTCCGATGAGACAATTAATGTCTTCGTGCCGATTGAAATCAGTGCCATCTCGACAAGCAAATACTGCGAGAAGTCATATATCGCCGGGCACTACAAATACGCAAAAGTATCCGAGGATAACGACGCAAACGTCTTTTACACCTTTGTCGCTCCGCAGGACGGAGAAGTATTCTTCTATCTTCCGAGCGATTATTCACGCGAGGTAAATCTTAAAGTCAACGGCTCGTCGGCCGGGGCTTTCTACGACAGCGGCACCACCCATATCACCTCCCTCGGTAAGTTCGACAGCGGCGAGACAGTCAACATGACCATGACGCTTGCCTACAACGACCTGTACGTCAAGGACAAATACAACAGCCTCTACTATATCGACATGACTGCATTCGAAGAGGCAATTGCAAAGCTCGCATCGCTCCAGTATAACATCACCTCATACACAGAGCGCTCTTTTGAAGGAAATCTGATTTCTCCGAAAGATGACCAGATAATCCAGACTACAATCCCCTACGACGAGGGCTGGAAGATATATGTAGACGGCAAGAGAGTTGAAATATTCAAGACGCTGGACGCGCTGATCGCTTTCAGAGTGGGCGCCGGTGAGCACACAATCGAGATGAAGTATTTGCCCGATGCATTCGTTATCGGACTTACAGCGACAGTTTCAGGCACTATGATTTTTATACTTCTTATTGTCTTTGAAAAGAAGCTCAGAATAAGAAAACGCGCTTTACCGGTACTCCCGGAAAACGCCGATGCGGATGCCGATGTTATAATTTATAAAGCTGAGAATCCGGTGAACGATTCCCCGGCTTCTGAGCTTTCACCTGAGTCAAGTACAGAACCCACCGCAGAGCCCACCATGGAACCCGAAAAGGTCACACCTGCTGATGAAGCGAAAGAAAAGACTGAAGTGCCGAGAATCGGCAAGATAAATCCTAAGAAACCCGATGTAAAGCGGAAGAAATAAACGGTTGAAAGTGAGATAAACAGCGATGTTTTACTATATCAGCGGCAGCCTTGTCCTGCTCGAGCACGGCACAGCGGTAATCGATGCCGGTGGCGTCGGGTATAAAATGTCGATCAGCCAGACAACTTACGACTCACTGCCAAAGATAACCTTCCGTGAAACATCGCAGAAAGCGACGCTTTACACATATCTCGCAGTACGCGAGGACGGAATAGAGCTCTTTGGCTTCGCCTCTTTAGAGGAACTGTCGGCTTTCAAGATGCTCCTGACCGTTTCGGGAGTCGGTCCTAAGGTTTCGCTGTCGGTTCTTTCGCTGCTGACACCTGAAAAGTTTGCTCTTGCCGTATGTACAGAGGATAAAAAAACGCTCGGAAAGGCACCGGGTGTCGGACCTAAAACCGCTGCGCGAATCATACTTGAACTCAAGGACAAGCTGGCGTCTTCCTCTATCTCCGCAGGCACCGCGAATAAAATTTCGGGAGCCACGGATACAGCTGCGGCAGGAGCAAAGCGAACGAATGCCACAGATGCAGCCGATGCACTGATGGTGCTCGGGTATTCACGAGCTGAGGCACTTAATGCTCTCAAGGATATTGACGTCGTGACTCTTCCGCTTGAGGATATCATACGCCTCGCGTTGAAGAAACTTATGAAATAAAGGGAGGTATTCATGAACGAAGAACTTGATCTTGAAAACCGACTAGTAACCGGTTCATATACCCCCGAGGATACCGAAACCGACTATTCGCTCCGCCCGAAGCGCCTGGATGAATATATCGGCCAGGAAAAAGCCAAGGAAAATCTCCGGATATATATAAACGCCGCCAAACAGCGCGGCGACTCGCTCGATCACGTGTTGCTCTATGGACCTCCCGGGCTAGGCAAGACTACTCTTTCCTCAATCATAGCAAATGAGATGGGCGTCAACCTGCGAATAACATCCGGCCCGGCGATTGAAAAACAAGGCGACCTCGCAGCGATACTGACCAACCTCTCGCCCGGAGACATACTCTTCATAGATGAAATTCATCGTATGCCGACTTCGGTCGAGGAGATTCTCTACCCTGCAATGGAGGACTTCGCGCTCGACATCATCATCGGCAAGGGACCTTCGGCGCGCAGCATACGAATAGATCTTCCGCGGTTTACCCTTATTGGGGCAACCACACGTGCCGGGCAGCTTGCCTCCCCTTTACGTGACAGGTTCGGAGTAATTATGCGGCTTGAGCTTTACACACCCGAGGAACTTGCACAAATCGTCAATAGAAGCGCCGGAATACTGAACCTTATAATACACCCGGACGGAGCGTATGAAATCGCCTCACGCTCGCGTGGTACTCCGAGAATAGCGAACCGCCTCCTCAAGCGTGTACGCGACTACGCACAAGTCAAGGGAGACGGCTCGATAACATCTGATATAGCAAACTATGCCCTCGGCCGTCTGGAAATTGACGAGCTGGGACTCGACAACATCGACCGCCGGATGCTTGAGACAATTATCAAATTCTACGACGGAGGACCGGTTGGCCTTGACACACTCGCTGCCACAATCGGCGAAGAGCCTGTTACCCTCGAGGATGTCTATGAACCTTATCTCATGCAGATAGGCTTTCTCAGCCGGACTCCACGCGGCCGCTGCGCTACGCGTCTAGCTTATGAGCACCTGAATCTCCCGTTCAGAAATGTAACGCCCAACGGCGAACAAATTACGATTGACAATTCATAGAATACTTCACCTTAGACGTCAATTGGGATTTGGAGCCGGTATGTGTGACGCAGCAGGCTTTGTATAAACCCCAATAATTGAAAAGTTTTTGCAGAAGGGTCCGGGGAGGAACTTTTTTCAAAAGTTCCTCCCCGTCATACCTTTCCCTCATGTCAATACAGGAGCCGAAAACAACATTTCCCGGATTCCCGCGTACTTCTGAAAGTATTCTGTGTTGCCTGGCTCGCCGTTGCCGCAGGTTATCTTGTAGGACGGAATACCGAGCACCTTTCCACACCAACCAATAAGACTGCCGCGTATACTGTCGGGCGTCGCCTCAACAAGCGGTTTTCCGCTGATGCGGGAGAGTGACTGCGCAATGCTTTTACTACGCTGGATGACATCGTCCTCTATATATGAGACGCTGTCGTTTCCGCAACTGATGTTAAGCACCAACTTAATTTTATCGTTATAGCGCATATATCCTGCAAAGGCGCCCGATTCGGGCTCAGATTCGGGATGAACACCTGAGAAACCTTTTGGTGCTCCGCCGCTTCTTGAGCCTTCCTGCTTTTTATATTCTATGTATTCAACATTGAAATTCCGGTCGAGGTCAACGCCGCGTGCATTTGCGCACCAGGAAGAAAAATCGCTGCTGTTGTTCATCGAGTAAAGGCGTGTACGCAGCGGATTGTCCTCAGATATGCCATTTACGGAATAAGATACCCCGTCGGGATTAAACATAGGTATTATATGCAGCGTGCGGGTTTCTTCCATGCTGCGCAGATTTAGGTTGTATATCCGTCGGCTGTTCTTTCTCAACTCGCAGTATTCATTCACGAAGTGAAGCAGCAGCGATGCGGCGGTATAATCACATCCATTTATGCAGCCTATATAAAGGATTTCCTTTTTCCCGTTTCCGAAAGTTATCATCGGTATGCTTTTCCCGAGAACCGTCAGTCCTATGGAGGTTATATTCATGTTATCGTACCGCATAGACAATATATCAAGGTATTCCTGCATATCCTCATAACATATGACACGCTCATAGTCAAGAATCCTTTTATCTTTGTCAATACCCTGGCCGTTAGAGTTCATTACGCTTCTCCTTACTGTTTTTCTTTTTAATATCATATTATGTTACCATCTGATCAATAATGCAGAATACATAATGCCAAATACATAATTCAAAATGCGGATTTCCGCCTGCCGAGGTGCCATATGCAGACCCAACACGACGAACAATTAAAAAAGAAACTCACTTTCACAATGTTTATTTCAGTATTTGTGATGTTTTCGGTATATTCTTTTGTACTGCTTCCGTTGAATATCAAGGTATATACCGATGTCTCCTTCATGATACCGGTACTGACAGATATTTTACCTTTCACGCTTTACCTGACCGACATCGCTGGTTTACTCGTAATGTATGCATTCATACTTTTCGCAGCATACCGCTTCGGCATCGGCACGGTGCGGACCTATACTATGTTCTTTGTGTTGCTGACGCTTTATGAATATCTGACATCGCTTGCGATGATCTACGTCATGGACGGCACGTTCCCCGACACCTCTGACCTGTTGTTTGACCTTATGTACCGGGTAGCAATTCCCGCGCTTTACGTTTACGCTCTGCTTGCCGTGATTCTCTTAATTTTGTATTTCGTCTTCCGTAAGGTTAACGCTTTTCTAAAATCTAAGGAAACGACTGCTGTTAAAAATCCCGGCGCTTCGTTTGATAAAAATTTAGTTTTTTATCCCTTCAGAAAGCTGTTTAACTTACAAAATCCGCTTCAACGGTCAGCTTTCTTCATTTCAATCGTTTTTACAGTCAATAAAATCGTAAGTCAGATAATTACCGATATTCAGATAGGCGCGCCGACAGATACTGCAGACCTTTTATGGATGGTTGCAGCGTATATCTCAGCCTTCATTCTCGGTTTGGCCGTGTATTTGTTTATAATATTTATTTTGATTCAACTTAACAACCGTGATATAAGAATGAAACATGAGTCATAGCGACATCACAAAAATAAAGCCTTTCCGGCAATATCCGGAAAGGCTTTTGTAATTGTGATGTTTTACTTAAGATTAAAGAAATTTCTTCAATGTATCAGGTTCGCTTCCTTTTGGGATGGAGGAGGTCATAATTATGTTGACACCAGTTTTATCAGTTAGCGATTCAAGCCTGAGGACGGCTTTTTCGAAAGCGTTGATGTCTTGCCCGCAGATTTTTAGTGCGGAGTCAATGAATATCTCGGTTGTATCGTGATTGCTCGCGATAAGACCGACTATGAATCCGTAGAGAGCCTGCGCGTTGTCCACCAGATACTCGTCAATGTTGATAAGCCTTACGTTGTAGTCGATGTCGAAGCGGAGTTTGATTCCCTTTTCCACGCAGACTACGCTGCCTTTGGTGGTCTTGACCGCTTCGTTCACCATGCCGATCAGCATTTTGGTTTTTCCCGTTCCAGGGACACCGGTAATCAGTTTAATCATTTTCTTCCTCCAAAAAATATATTTATCTGATCCTGTCTTCAAGCGCTTTTTTTATGTCCTCGAATCCCGGCTTGCCGAGTAGCGCGTACATGTTATTCTTGTACGCCTCGACTCCCGGCTGATTAAAAGGATTGACTCCGAGAAGATATCCTGACAGCGCGCAGGCAAGTTCAAAGAAGTATATCATTGCGCCAAGGTTTTTCTCGTCCCTCCCATCAATTTCAAGGACTATGTTCGGAACCCCGCCGTCTACATGCGCGAGCAGTGTTCCCTGCATTGCTTTTTTGTTCACGTGGTAAAGCGATTTGCCCGATAAAAATCCGAGCCCGTCGATATCGGCCTTGTCGTCTGGAATTATTACGTCGGCATCAGGAGTATTAACAGATATGACCGTTTCAAACTGGTTCCTCATGCCATCCTGTATATATTGTCCGAGAGAATGCAGGTCGGTCGAAAAGATTACCGATGACGGGAAAATTCCTCTCTTGTCCTTGCCTTCGCTCTCGCCGTAAAGCTGTTTCCACCACTCGCAGAACATTTGCATATATTGCTCATATCCCACGAGGATTTCGGTTACCTTTCCCTTGCGGTAAAGTATGTTGCGCAGTGCTGCGTAGCGGTAACAGTCGTTTCTCATTAAGTCCGGATCGGCATACTTGAGTCGGGCTTCATTTGCGCCTGACATAAGAGCCTCAATATCGATTCCGGCGACGGCGATCGGGAGAAGTCCAACCGGCGTGAGCACCGAGAACCGGCCTCCGACGTCGTCGGGCACCACGAAAGTCGTGTACCCCATACTGTCGGCGAATTTTTTGAGGTTTCCCTTTTCCCGGTCTGTCGTGATGTATATCCGCTCTTTCGAACCTTCTACGCCATACTGCTCTTCGAGCAGATTCCTAAAAATTCTGAAAGCTATCGCCGGTTCGGTTGTTTTACCAGATTTCGAGATAACATTGATACAGACGCGCTTACTGTGGCAGATTTCGATCAGCTCCGCCATTGCCAGAGAACTGATATTGTTGCCGGCGTAGTATATTTCGGGCATACCAGACTTCATCCGGTTGCACATGTTTGATTTGATGAACTCGATAGCAGCTCTTGCACCGAGGTATGAGCCGCCGATGCCAATTACTATGAAAATATCGCAGAGCCCGCGGATTTTTTCGGCTGTAGTCTTTATCTTAGCGAATTCTGCGCGGTCGTAATTTTCCGGTAGGTCAACCCAGCCTAAAAAATCGTTTCCTGCGCCACTTTTACCACGGATCATCCGGTCCGCTGCTGTCACCATCTGTTGGATATTGTCGAGCTCCCAGGAGTCGATAAAGGGTTTTACATATTTTTCATTAATCCTGATCATTTAGTCTAGCTTCCTATACAGTTAATTCTTATATCTTTATTCTACTACAAATCCTGTTTGATTTCAACTGTTTTTTCGATTATGCCAGTAAAAAATAATATAATATTCGTACAAAAACCTGCCAGAACCCAATTTTAGCTATATTATCCGAAGTGACTATATCAGTTTCTCCGATAGTTTCATCTCCGCACCTGTATTTTATACTTCCGACAACCTCGCCGTTTTTAACCGGCGCCGCTGTACTTCCCCTGACCTCCGCGACTTTTTCAACTTTCGTTTCACTTCCTTTGGGTACGACGCAGGAAAATCTTACTGATTTCATATTCACCGAGTCGTCTACTCCACCGGTAACCCTCAAACTGCCGGCGTCACCCTCCTCATCGACATAAAGTGCGTAGTTAGCAAAGCCCCAGTCAAGAAGCGTCATAGCCGCATTATTGCGTATGTCGCGTGTATCTGCTGCCATTATGACGCAGATGAGGTGCATTCCATCGCGTTTCGCTGTTGCACTCATGCAGAACTTCGCCTTCGAGGTAGAGCCAGTCTTGAGCCCTGTCGCCCCGCGATAGAATCGGACGAGACGGTTAGTATTTGTCAGTCCGAAAGCGCCATTTCGTATTGTATCCATCCAGATTCCGCTGTACTCAAGAATTTTCGGATGCCTGATGAGTTCGCTGGACATGATCGCGATATCGCGCGCCGAAGTTACGTGGTTTGTTACTGTATCGTCGAGGCCGTTTGTGTTTTCAAAATTGGTGTTTTTCATCCCCAGCTCTTGGGCACGCTGGTTCATTCGGTCGACAAACGACTCTTCGCTTCCGGCGACAGCTTCAGCAAGCATCAGCGCCGCATCGTTGGCCGAGCTGATAACCACGCATTTGATAAGCTCCTCGACCGACATCTCCTCGCCTTCTTCAAGATAAACCTGCGAGCCGCCCATTGACGCTGCGTTGGCGCTGCAGGTCAGCATGTCGTCCAGTTTAAGTATTCCCGCGTCAATGGCTTCCATAACCAGGAGCAGCGTCATTATTTTTGTCACCGACGCCGGAGGCAGCGCCTTGTCAGCGTTCATCTCATAGAGCACCTTTCCGGTCTCAGCCTCCATGAGAATCGCACTGATGCAGTTCAGAGTAAGCCCGGCTTCAACTGAATCGGATAGCTCAGCCGCATCAGTTGTTTTTAGTATATCCCCGCCGGTTGTGTCTGTTGCATATACCGGATGTACCGATAGATAAAGGAGTACCGAGACAAGAACGATACAGATTATTTTTTTACGTTTCATATAAGTATGCCTCGTATTACAGTTTTGTTATAAGATATGACGCGTGCGGCACGAATATAACATATACTGAATAACAGGTAACTCATAACTAATAAATAAAGAGGTACATATATGAACAGAAACATAATAGGTCGATTGATTCGGCCGCAAGGAACGCAGCCGCCAAGGCGTATTGAAAACGCAACGGTAGAGGATGTTTTCGTCGGTAACAGGGGTGACGGATTTATTCTGGTTTCCCACGGTGTTCCGGGAATGAATAATATGATATTCAAAGAGCTTCTCCGGCTAAATGTCTCAAGGAATACAAGAATACGTAACTCAAGAGGTAGAAGGCTCGGACTGCGAGATATTGAAAAAGGCATGAGGGTCAACGCCCTGCATTCCGCAGCGGTAACACGGAGCATTCCTCCCCAGGCCGCGGCTTTCGACATAACAGTATTGAACGAAATCCCCTCTTCAAGAGTAACCACAGACCGCGTTGTCAGCGTCGATACGCGCAATAACTTCCTTATTACCGGAAACCTGAGAAACATGGATGATCAGATCCGTTTTGTTGTGAATGACCGCACCGTAATCAGAGACCAGGAAGGACGCCGCATAAACCTATCTGACCTCTCTCCAGGTCAGTTGGTTAAGGTCGAACACGCAGAATTCATGACGATGAGCATACCGCCACAGACAGTCGCGTATAGAATCAACGTGCTGCCCAGGATGTGAAAATACGGCCGTGTTCAGAATTTTCTGTAAGATCAGCATTCTGCGATACAGATTAACGTA
>JAEAME010000308.1_pt1 | contig 55775 bp, 40 predicted proteins | sample 8958731 | NCBI WGS metagenome assembly JAEAME01 (sample SAMN16933194, study PRJNA681113) | bioreactor sludge metagenome | isolation source: anerobic bioreactor sludge (Control) | place: India:Bengaluru | collected 2018-10-24
TGATAAATGGCGCCACATAAGGATTAAGGGTTTCAAGGGATTGCTAATGGTCCTCAATATTGAAAGTACCGGAACACTTCTCTTCACTTATGACGGACCCCTTACCCTCTACTTCAAGGGAAGGGATATTATTGCCTGCAGGCCTTACCTTCTTGAAAGAGGCGTTAACATTAAAGGTGTGGGCATCGAACCTATATATTATTCCAGGATCTACAAAAAGTTCGTTTCGAGGAAATTCCAGGAAAAGGTAATCTTCGAAGGTCATGATGTTGAATATCTCTTTAAGAATTCAGACAACGGGGTAAGAAAAATGAATTTCCGGGTTGAATCCGGGAATCTTATAGGAATTATGGGAGGAAGCGGTGTCGGGAAGAGTACCCTGCTGAATCTCCTTCATGGGAAACTAAAACCTACTACGGGGAATATTTACATTAATGGTTATGATATTAATGCCGAGTCAGAAGAAATAAAAGGGATTATAGGATATGTCCCTCAGGATGATATGCTTATTGAGGAGCTGACAGTTTATCAGAACCTGTTTTACAATGCAAAGCTCTGTTTCGGGGATTACACGCCTGAACAGATCGATACCACAATCGAAAAAGTGCTTATCGATCTCGATCTGCTTGAGATAAAAGATCTTCAGGTTGGCGATGTAATGAATAAGAAAGTAAGCGGGGGGCAAAGGAAAAGACTCAATATCGGTTTAGAGCTGATGAGGGAACCGGTTGTTCTTTTCATTGATGAACCTACTTCCGGGCTCTCCTCATTCGATTCAGAGAAAGTGATGATTCTCCTGAAGAACCAGGCTCTCAGCGGGAAGCTTATATTTGCTATAATTCATCAACCTTCTTCGGATATAATAAAGATGTTTGACAGGCTCTGGCTTGTGGACAAAGGAGGTTACATGATCTATGACGGTGATCCCGTTGAAGCTCTTGTTTATTTCAAGACTGAGACATCACAGGCCAATGCTTCAGAAAGCGAATGCCCTAATTGCGGGAACATCGAAACCGAAAGCATTCTTCATATAGTTGAAGTCAAAGTTATCAATAATGAAGGATTACCAGGCAATGACAGGCAGGTGAGTCCCCTGGAATGGCATGGGAAATACAAGAAAAAAATGATGCCTGTCCTTGAAAATATTCCGGAGAAACTGCCGGTTGTAAAAGGCAATTTTAAAGTACCCCGGAAATCGGACCAGATCAGGACATTCATCAGGCGTAACATCACCCGTAAACTGGCCGACAGGCAATACATGATAATCAACCTTCTTGAGGCGCCTCTTCTTGCATTGATCCTTGGATATATATCGAGATACAGTGAAAATGGAAACTATCTCTTCTCGGCAAATATCAATTATCCCGTGTTCCAGTTTATGTCAATAATTGTGGCTCTTTTCATCGGCCTTACTGTGAGCGCAGAAGAAATATTCAGGGACAGAAAGATACTTGAGAGGGAGAAATTCCTTAACCTTAGCAGGTTAAGCTATCTTTTCTCGAAGATCAATTTCCTGTTTACTTTATCGGCTATCCAGACCCTTTCATTTGTGATTGTTGCGAATTTAATACTTGAGGTAAGGGGAATGCTCCTGAGTCACTGGCTTATCCTTTTTTCAACAGCCTGCTTCGGGAACCTTTTGGGTCTCAACATATCCGCCGGTATGAGAACTGCCGTCAGCATATATATTCTGATACCCTTGCTGCTTGTGCCTCAGCTTCTGCTTGGCGGAGCAATGATAAAATTTGATGAATTGCCCCGCTACCTGAGCAGGAAGGTCTATGTGCCTGTTATAGGAGATATTATGGCTACAAGATGGGCTTATGAAGCTATCTCTGTCGAACAGTTTAAGAGCAACCGCTTTGAGCGACCATATTTTAACCTTGAAATGGAAAAAAGCCAGGCTGACTGGAATACCTCTTTTCTGATCCCGACATTGAAAGTAAAGGTTAATCAATGTATAAGGGCCGGGAAAGATCCTGATTACAGGGAACAATCGGAAATAAACCTGACAAAGCTTAATTATCATATAAATGAGCTTTCTGATCTGTCAGGAATCCGGCCGGGAACCTGGTTAAATAGTATGAAATATGATGCATTCAATGAGATTATTGGTGATGATGCAAATTTTTATCTGGATAGTCTGAGCGTTTATTTCAGGTCTGTAAGCAGAAAGAGTTCAGATGCGCGTGATTCAATGATCAGAATAAAAGAGTCTGAAGTAGGGAAGGAAGGCTTCCTGCGGTTAAGGGAGAGAGATTATAACGAGCGGCTGGCAGATCATGTACTAAACAGGCTGGCAACAAGCAAGATCTACGATTCAGATTATCTGAACAGGCTCATACAGAAATCTGATCCGATCTTTATGAAACCGGGATCGAAAATTGGAAGAGCTCATTTCTTTACACCTTATAAACAGCTGGGAAATCTTAGGATAAGTACGCTTATCTTCAATACATTTATGATCTGGTTAATGACAATAGTCTTGTTCATTTCATTATATTACAACCTGTTGAAACGGTTTATAGTCTTTCTTGAAACATTGAAGATACCTATATGGCGGAAATTCGGCAGAGAGCTGCTGCGGGTCTGAAACATGTTGCTCAGCGATGAATAAAATAAGGGCAAAGAAGAATCTCGGGCAACATTTTCTAAAAGACCGGAATATTGCTCAGAGAATTGCTGACTCTCTTACCGGTGAAGGCTATGCGTCTGTGCTCGAGATCGGCCCCGGTACCGGGATACTGACGGAATTAATACTGAAAAGAGCTTTTCCTGATTTCAGGGTGATTGAAATAGATAATGAGTCATTTTATTTCCTCAGGGAAAAATATCCACAGTTAACTGAAATAATCAGAGGGGATTTCCTGAAGATGGATCTTGATTCATTCTTTACTGAAAAAATTGCGGCAATCGGGAATTTCCCTTATAATATATCAAGCCAGATACTTTTTAAGATCCTGGATCACCGTGACAGGGTTGTTGAGGTCTGTGGCATGTTCCAGAAAGAGGTGGCTGAAAGGATCTGTGCCTCTCCGGGTTCAAGGTCCTATGGGATCCTGAGTGTCCTCATCCAAGCTTATTATATAACTGAATACCTTTTTACAGTAGAACCTGATGTCTTTGTCCCGCCGCCGAAGGTAAGATCGGGAGTCGTACGGTTAAGACGCAACACAGTTGATCTGCTTGACTGTGATGAAGCACTGTTTATAAAGGTTGTCAAGGCTGCATTCAACCAGAGACGAAAAACACTCAGGAATTCGATAAGGGCAGTGTTCAGACTGAAGAATGAAGATTACAGGGATCTCATTTTAAGGCCTGAGCAACTATCAGTTGATCAGTTTGTGAGCCTTACAAATTGGGTGAAAGATAATATGATCCTATCCGAATGAATACCCGATAGCGTCAACGGGATTCATTTTTGCAGCAGAATATGCCGGTGCATAACCCGCAACTACACCTATCAACCCTGATACAAAGATAGCAAGCAGAATATTTCCGATTGTAAGATGCATATTGAGGTCATACAGGTAGTTAATGAAGAGTGTTGCTATGAATATCAGGAATAATCCGAATATTCCACCCAGTATCGAAAGAATTACGGATTCAACAAGGAATTGCTGAAGGATAAAGAATCTTTTAGCACCCAGGGCTTTCTGGATCCCTATCATATTTGTCCTTTCCCTGACTGAGACGAACATAATGTTCGCTATGCCGAATCCGCCGACAAGTATTGCAAATCCTCCGATCAGCCAGCCTCCCAGGTTTATACCTGCAAAAACAGAATCAAATCCCTGGGACAGCATAGTTGCATTGTTAACCGAGAAGTTATTATCTTCAGTAGGCTTCAAGCGCCTTGAAGCCCTGAGTACCATTGTTACCTCATCCGAAAGCTCCTGCAAGGGAACACCGGGTTTTGCCTTTATTATCATCTGGTTATCAGAGAACCGGTTCCGGAGATTAATAAAACCGGTTCCGAATTTCATGGGCACAATTGTTATCTGATCAATATTTGTCAGCGTAACTGCTCCCTGTCCTTCCTTTTTAAGAACGCCTATTATCCTTGCCTTCCTTCCGGCAATCGTTATTTCCTTGTCAACAGGATTTGCATAATCAAAGAGTTCTTCAGCAATTTCAGCGCCAAGCACCGCTACATTGCTGGCGCTCGAAAATTCAGAAGCGGAGAAATACCTTCCCTTTTCGATCTCAAATGCCAGGACTTTTTCAAGATCATCAGTTACTGCAGCTACAACTGCATCATTTGCTATATTATTCCTGTATTTTACTCTCTCTGATTCGCCTATTATAAAAGATATTGCCTCTGCTTTCACTGATTTTTCCCTTAAGGCCTGGTAATCCCTGACGGAAACAGATGGCCATCTTATTATATCCCAGTATTCTATGCTTGAATCAAAGGACCAGGGGAATTTCTGGACATAAATGACGTTGCTGCCCATGGAGTCAATACTGTCACGTATTGATTTTTCAAGCCAGTCGAGAACGGTAAAAACAGAGATTATGCAGAAAATCCCTATTGTTATTCCAAAAAGAGAAAGGAACGTTCTTAATTTATTGACTGTCACCGAGTTAATTGCGAACAAAAATCCTTCTTTGAAAAGCCTTAAAAACATCTTGCCTCTTAAGTATTCTGATTGGAGATCAAAGATACTAAAATTCATTAGACTCATATTTTAATCTGCCATAAAGTGAAAACAGGGATAATGATGTTTTTATTTATTGGCGTTAACAAAAAAATATCTATTTTTATTGGCCCGAAGAAACTTTGTCTGGCAACCGTAATTATCAGTCAATGAGTGAGAAAAAAATCAATAGTGCTTTAATTTCTGTTTTCTATAAAGATGGGCTGGATGAGATCGTCAGAGCTCTTGATGATCTTGGCATAAAGATATATTCAACCGGAGGTACATTTAATTTCATAAAGGAGCAGGGTATCACGGCTGAAAAGGTAGAAGATCTTACAACCTATCCATCTATTCTCGGCGGCAGGGTAAAAACACTTCATCCATCAGTTTTCGGTGGCATCCTGGCACGCCGGGCAAACAAGAATGATCTTGAGCAGATAGCCCGATACAAGATTCCCGAGATAGACCTTGTAATAGTTGATCTCTATCCTTTTGAAGAGACTGTCAGAAGTGTAAATGATGAACAGGAGATAATTGAGAAGATAGATATAGGAGGGATCTCACTTATCAGGGCTGCTGCCAAAAATTATAATGACGTCTTAATAATCTCGGGGAGAGAGCAATACCCTGGGTTGCTTTCCCTTCTTAAAGAGAAGAAAGGTTATAGTGATCTGAATGAAAGAAGGCATTATGCGGCTGAGGCATTCCGTGTCTCATCAGGATACGATACAGCCATTTTCAGGTATTTCAACCTTAAGGAGGGGATAACAGCTTTCCGGGAAAGCATTAATACAACCTACCCATTAAGATATGGCGAGAATCCGCATCAGAAAGGAATTTTTTTCGGTGATCAGGACCAGTTGTTTGAAAAAATGCACGGTAAGGATATCTCGTATAATAACCTTCTTGATATTGAATCGGGTCTTAATCTTATTGATGAATTCGGAAGCACTACCGTAGTTATAATAAAGCATAACAATGCGTGCGGGGTTGCTAGCCGTGACAATCTTTCTGATGCATGGCAGGCGGCTCTTGCATGCGATCCCGTGTCGGCTTATGGAGGGATAATTGTAACAAATGTTACAATCGATGAAGCCACTGCAGACCTGATAGATAAAGTATTTTTTGAGATAATAATTACTCCGGGCTATGCCGGAAAGGCTCTTGAGATACTCAGTCAGAAAAAGAACAGGATAATTTTAAAGAGGAAATATTCAGCAACAGATGCTTACAGTTACAAGTCCTTGCTTAACGGAGTTATCTGGCAGGAGAGGGACAGGGCAACAGAGACGGCAAAGGATATGAAGCCAGTGACGCAGAGATTACCGGGTCCGGAAGAAGTTGATGACCTGATCTTCGCTAACAAGATTGTTAAACACAGTAAATCTAATGCTATAGTGCTGGCAAAAAACCTTCAGTTGTGTGCCAGCGGTATTGGCCAGACCTCGAGGGTCGATGCTCTCAAACAGGCTATAGAAAAGGCCAGGCTTTTTGGTTTCGATCTGGCAGGATCGGTTATGGCTTCAGATGCATTCTTCCCTTTCCCCGATTGCGTTGAGATAGCTCATAAAGCGGGCATCAGGGCAGTTGTTCAGCCTGGAGGTTCAGTGAGGGATCAGAACTCAATAGACTACTGCTCAGCAAATGGTATTGCAATGGTTTTTACCGGGATACGACATTTTAAACATTAATAATAAATTAATTTCTCATTAGATGGGACTATTTTCATTTTTGACGCAGGAGATTGCTATAGACTTAGGAACAGCCAATACTGTTGTAATACATAATGACAAGATTGTAGTTGATGAACCTTCGATAGTCGCAATTGACAAGAATTCGGGGAAGCTCATTGCAATCGGTGAAACAGCAAGGCAGATGCACGGGAAGACACATGAGAATATTAAAACTATAAGACCTTTGCGCGACGGCGTTATAGCCGATTTCAATGCTGCTGAATTGATGATAAGGGGTATGGTGAAGATGATAAACAAGGGGCCAAAGTTGTTTGCTCCTTCGTTGAAAATGGTTGTCGGGATCCCTTCGGGAAGCACTGAGGTTGAAATAAGAGCTGTAAGAGATTCCTCTGAACATGCCGGAGGCCGCGATATATATATGATTTACGAACCTATGGCTGCTGCTATAGGAATAGGTCTTGATGTTGAAGCTCCTGAAGGATCAATGGTGATCGATATCGGGGGAGGCACAACAGAAATAGCTGTAATTGCTTTGGGCGGTATTGTATGCAATAAATCAATCAGAATTGCCGGAGATGGATTTACTGCTGATATTCAAGCTTATATGAGGCATCAGCACAATATAAAGATAGGGGAGAAAACAGCAGAGGATATTAAGATAGCTGTTGGCGCAGCTCTCCCGGATATCGATAACCCTCCGCCTGATTATATTGTAAGAGGCCCGAACATAATGACTGCCCTGCCGATAGAGATCCCGGTATCATATCAGGAAATTGCTTACTGCCTCGATAAATCACTCTCAAAAGTGGAGGCAGCACTTCTCAATGTCCTCGAGCAAACCCCGCCTGAATTATATGCCGATATTGTGAACAAGGGCATCTATATGACAGGAGGCGGATCACTTCTAAGGGGACTTGATAAAAGACTGGCTGATAAGATTAATATAAATTTCATACTTGCTGAGGATCCGCTGCATGCTGTTGCACGAGGGACAGCCGTTGCACTTAAGAATGTTGAAAAATTCCCATTCCTTATAAGATAACCCTTTACCTGAATGAGAAATCTCCTGAACTTTCTCGCAAGGTATAATAACCTGATTATCTTTCTAATACTCGAAGGGATAACCCTCTATTTCCTGAGCAGCGGCAACGCTTATCATAACACACGCCTCGTGAAAGCCACAAGAGGTTTCGCGTACCGCCTTGAACAGATCGTGAGCAACTCAAAGGATTATTTATTTCTTAGACAGGTAAACCAGACTCTTGCTCTTAAAAATGCTGTTTTGCAGAATCAGATGGAGAATATAGTAAAAAACAGGGATTCACTTTTTTTTTTAGTTGATGACACGATCCATTTCCAGAAATATAGACATACTTCGGCACAGGTAGTTAATAATACAGTAAACAGGCAGAAAAACTTTTTTACTCTCAACAAGGGCAGGAACCAGGGTCTGTCTGTCGACATGGCTGCTGTTGCCGATGATGGCGCAGCAGGAATAATAGTTGGTTGTTCACAGAATTACTCTGTTGCAATGTCGCTTTTGAATATTGATTTCAGACTAAGCGCAAGGATCAGATCAAATGGATATTTTGGCTCGCTTGCCTGGGATGGTGCTGATTATCGCTTTGCAGTGCTGAGTGAAATACCCCAGCATGTTACATTCGGGATCGGAGATACGATCGAAACAACAGGATACTCTGCAGTTTTTCCTGAAGGTGTGATGATAGGAACAATTACTGATTATGAAAAATCAGGTGGTGATTTCTACAGGATAAGGGTACTGCTTAAGACAGATTTCAAAAAACTTCAGTACCTGGATGTAATTGGAGACCTTACGAGAAATGAGAGGCTTGAACTTGAACAGCAGTTCCAATGATAAACAATCTTTTAAGATATAGCATAATTTTTGTTTTGCTAATCCTGCTTCAGGTACTGTTGTTCAATAATATACAGTTCAGCGGATATGTAAATCCATTTGTCTATCTGATGTTCATACTTATTCTTCCGGTTGAGATACAATCCTGGCTCCTGCTGCTGATCTCATTCCTGACGGGCATTATAATAGACCTTTTTACAGGGACCCCCGGAATGCACTCTTCTGCTACAGTTCTTGCAGGATTCATCCGTCCTTTTATACTGAGGATTAACTCACCAAGAGATGGTTATGAAGCCGGTTCAGACCCTTCAATGTTCATGTACGGATTCAGATGGTTCCTTGTTTATTCAATTCCAATAATATTTATTCACCATTTTGCTCTATTTTATCTGGAAGTATTCAGGTTCGCTGATTTCTTCAATACTTTGCTCAGGGTATTATTAAGTTCACTTTTTACATTTACCTTTATCCTGCTTCTGGAGTATATAAGAAAAGGAAGATGAACAGAAGAGTATGAAGGACAGATTTGCCAGCAGAAGATTTATAATTGCCATTCTTATAATAGTTGCGGCCGCAGCGCTTCTTATAAGACTTTTCATTATACAGGTTGTGAAGGATACCTACAGGTTGTCGGCAGATAACAATGTGTTAAGGTATGTCACTCAGTATCCGGCCCGGGGTCTTATTTACGACCGAAATGGTAATTACATAGTCTTTAATCAGGCTGCCTATGATCTCATGGTTGTACCGGCCCAGACAGGGAAGATTGACACTGCACAGTTCTGCCTTGATCTTGGAATAACAAAAGAGGTCTTCAGCGACAGGTTCAGGGCTGCCCGGAGTTATTCAAGACGTGTGCCTTCAGTGTTTCTTAAACAGATATCAGCCGAAACTTATGCAAGGTTCCAGGAGAAGATGTTCCTTTACCCGGGGTTCTATGTCCAGCCCCGGACCCTGAGGAAATACTCCCGGCCGGTGGCGGCTCATGTTCTTGGCTATGTAAGCGAAGTTGATGAAGCTCAGATCAGTAAGGACAGTTATTATAAACAGGGAGATTACATCGGAAAGCTTGGCATTGAACAGGCCTATGAAAAACAGCTTAGAGGGATCCGTGGCGTAAAGATATATATGGTTGATGTTTACGGCCGTATAAAGGGTTCATATGCTGAAGGAAATATGGACACTCTTGCAGTTCAGGGGACAGATATTACATCATCAATTGATCTTGATCTTCAGGAATATGGCGAAAACCTGATGAAAAATAAAACAGGCAGTATCGTGGCTATAGAACCAGGGACAGGAGAGATACTTGCTCTGGTATCATCACCATCATTTGATCCAGAATTGCTTGTAGGAAGGGTCAGAACGGAGAATTATGAAAAGCTCTCAGCCGACACGGCTCATAAACCACTCTTTAACAGGGCATTCATGGCTTCATATCCTCCGGGATCAACCTTCAAGCCGATAAATGGACTGATAGCGCTGCAGGAAAACGTAATTACTCCAGCTACACAATTCGGATGTGATAATGGTTACCTGTTTGTTGCCTGCCATTCACATTCCTCTCCCCTTGATCTGCGGGGTGCAATAATGAATTCATGTAACTCATATTTCTGCCAGACTTACAGAAGGGTCCTTGAAAACAATAAATACACGTCAGTCTCCGAAGCTTTTGAGAAATGGAGAGACTATCTTGACGAATTTGGTTTTGGCAGGACAACAGGTAGTGAATTTGTGAATGAGCTGGCCGGATTTGTTCCGGGTTCTTCATATTTTGACCGTTATCATGGCAAGAACGGATGGAAGGCTCTTACTGTTATTTCAATGGCGATAGGGCAGGGAGAAATAGGCACAACACCGCTTCAGATGGCAAATATGACAGCCGCTATAGCAAACAGGGGTTTCTGGTACGTTCCGCATATTGTAAGATCGATAGGGGAAGGAGAACAAATTGATACATTATATACAACAAGGCGCAGGATTAACATCGACCCGCGTAATTTTGAGGCAGTAATAGAGGGAATGGAAGCAGCTGTAAACGGGGAAGAAGGAGCAACGGCAAGAGTTGCGGCTCTTGACAGCATAATAGTATGCGGCAAAACTGGTACAGCCCAGAATCCTCACGGAGAAGATCATTCAGTTTTTATTGCTTTTGCCCCCAAGGATGATCCGAAGATTGCAATTGCAGTATATGTAGAGAACGCAGGTTTTGGAGCAACATATGCAGCACCTGTTGCCAGCCTCATGATAGAGAAGTATCTCAAGGGAAAAATCTCAGCAGGCAACACCTGGAAAGAACAGCGAATGTTTAACCTGAACCTTATAGATTCAATACCTGACAATGAAGCGGAGCGTTAATATATGGAACCGGGTTGACAAGGTCACTGTCCTCATATTCCTGCTGATGCTTATAATGGGGTGGTTCAATATCTATGCGGCAGTATATAATGAAGAGCATAAAGAGATACTTGATCTGTCTCAACGATATGGAAAACAGTTCTTATGGATAATAGCCACGATAATCTTATCAGTTTTCATCCTTATAATCGACAGCCGCTTTTATCTGTTTTTTTCATGGGCCGTATATGCAATAATAATATTATTGTTGATGCTTGTACTTGTTTTGGGGACTGAGATCAATGGCGCAAGATCCTGGTTTGAGTTTGGTCCTGTAAGTCTCCAGCCTTCAGAATTTGCCAAGTTTGCCACAGCACTTGCACTTTCAGGCTTCCTTAGTCGCAGAAATATTGATCTTACACGCCTGAAGGATTTCCTATCTGCCTCAGGGATAATCCTCCTGCCGGCTTTTCTTACAGCTTTACAGCCCGATATGGGATCAACAATAGTTTTTCTTGCTTTTTTTCTTGTATTGTTCAGGGAAGGAATGAGCCCCTTTATATTTGTTTCGGGTTTGCTGGCAGTACTGCTCTTTTTCCTTACATTATTGATAGACAATCTTTATCTGCAGCTCGCAATGATCATTGCAGCTCTTGTACTTGCTTATCTTGCAACACGCAGATGGAAACTGTGTCTTACCGGGTTCGGTATTTTTGCATTAACAGGGGGATTGATATTCATGCTCGACAGATTCCTTCTGAAATCTCTGGGGAATGATCTTGTTATAATAATAACAGTTATTCTTTCAGGATTAGTGTTTGCATACTATATCTACCTGAAAAAAGCAATGGGAATATTGATAATATATCTTTTTCTCCTGGGAAGCATTATCTACATCAATTCAGTTGATTATGCTTTCAATAATATCCTTGAGCCTCATCAGAAAGAAAGGGTTGAGATAATGCTTGGATTTAAATCAGATCCCCACGGGACAGGATATAATGTAAATCAGTCAATAATATCGATCGGCTCAGGTGGTTTTTCAGGGAAGGGATACCTCCAGGGAACACAGACCAAGTTCAAGTTTGTACCTTCACAGAGCACGGATTTTATATTCTGCACTGTGGGTGAGGAATGGGGTTTCCTGGGATCAGCCATAGTAATCGGCATCTATTTGTTTTTTCTTCTCAGGCTTATCAGGCTTGCTGAAAGACAAAGGGCAGTCTTCTCAAGGATATATGGATATGGAGTCATATCAATACTGTTCATTCATTTCTTTATAAACATTGGAATGGCTATTGGCCTTGTGCCGGTAATAGGGATCCCGCTTCCCTTTTTCAGTTACGGAGGAAGCTCTCTATGGGGCTTTACAATATTGCTTTTTGTGTTTCTCAGGCTTGATGCAAGCAGGACTGAATACCTTGTCTGATCAGAAAGGCATTGTTATTCTGTGGGAGATCTCAACACCGAAATCCTTTTCAACATAATCGATTAGCTGAGGGAAAAATTCCATAAAGTCATCCTGAAGTGAATAATAGTTTTTCTTCAGCATACGCATCGCAAAACTTGTCTGTTTTGGTAAAGACGTCTGAGAGCTTAATGTTCTCAGAACATGTTTAATGCCATTGAGTGTCTGGTATGATTCTATCCAGTTATTTATTATAAAAAAAGGCATCATATCTCTCACCTTATCAGGAAGAATGTCATAATTGTTCACAAGGGCTCTGTAGAAGTTGTAAGTGACGCTCTCGAGCGGACGCCGTGAGAAAAAGTTCCACTCCCTTGTAAGAAAATGGTCATAAATTATATCGGTTACAACCCCTGAATATTTATAGTATTTTTTTGAAAAGAAGATCTTGCTTCTGTGCACAACAGGATGGCGGTCTGTGAAACCGTCTATATGCCTGTGCAGTATGATCCCTTTTCTGACAAGATCAGGATAATTAAGATAGTCACGCCCTTTTACATAATCCCCTATATAATTTCCAATTATGATCTGATCGGAATCACCTGAAAGATATATATGTGCCAGGACGTTCATACATTTATTTGTGTGACAATAAATAAGGTAAAATGTTTTTATTCCTTAACATTTTGTCACGATTGTTTCAAATATATCGATGCATTGCAGTTAGTAATCTGTATTATAGATGGTTAGTCTATCTATACTGTGTTTATAAAATCCTGTCTAAATACTCGGATTTCAGCAATGCAAATTATACATTTGTTGATTCATTTTAAAATTAAACGGCTTTTCAAAATAAAAATTTTAATAACAGACTGGAGGATTCATGAAAAGGAAGAACATTATAATAATCGGAGCTGCCGGAAGGGATTTCCATAACTTCAACACATACTACAGGGATAATAAGGACTACAATGTAGTTGCATTCACTGCAGCCCAGATCCCCGACATTGACGGCAGGCGCTATCCTGAAGATCTTGCCGGCAGTCTCTATCCAAAGGGTATACCTATCTTTTCCGAGGCGAATCTTCCTGAACTGATAAAGAAACATAAGGTTGACGAATGCGTTTTTTCATACAGCGATGTTACTTATCAGAAAGTAATGTCAGTGAGTGCAATAGTAAATGCTGCAGGATCAGATTTTGTTATACTGGGGCCTGCCTCCACAATGATAAAAAGCACAAAACCTGTGATTTCGGTAGGAGCCATCCGGACGGGTTGCGGAAAAAGCCAGACTTCAAGAAGGATCATAGAGATACTGATGTCGAAGGGCTTGAAAGTTGTTGCTGTCCGTCATCCGATGCCTTATGGTAATCTTAGCGCCCAGAAAGTTCAGCGTTTCGCTGATGTGAAGGATCTTGAGAAGCATAACTGTACTATTGAAGAAATGGAGGAGTATGAACCACATGTCGTAAGAGGTAATGTAATTTATGCAGGTGTTGATTATGAAGCAATCCTGCGTGCAGCTGAAAAAGACCCTGCAGGTTGTGATATCATTCTCTGGGATGGGGGTAATAACGATTTCCCCTTCTATAAGACAGATCTGATGGTTACAGTTACTGATCCTCACAGGGCAGGACATGAGCTCAGGTATTACCCCGGAGAGGTAACACTCAGACTGGCTGATGTTGTTGTGATAAATAAGATCGACAGTGCAGATCCCGATCTGGTGCAGATAGTAAGGGATAGTATAGCCAGGGTGAATCCGAAAGCTGTTGTAATTGACGGTGCATCTCCTATCAAGGTCGATAATTCATCGCTCATAAGGGGGAAGAAAGTCCTTGTTGTTGAAGATGGCCCGACACTTACTCATGGAGAGATGAAGATTGGTGCGGGGACTGTTGCTGCAAGGAAATTCGGAGCTGCAGAACTGGTCGATCCCCGGCCTTTTACAGTTGGCAGATTAAGTGAGACATTCCGTTTATATCCTGAAATAGGGACCCTGCTTCCTGCAATGGGCTATGGAAAGCAACAGCTTCTCGATCTTGAGAAAACTATCAATAATACAAAATGTGACAGTGTAATTATAGCCACTCCAATAGATCTTAACAGGATTATTAAGATCAGGAAACCAAATACAAGGGTTTACTATGATCTTCAGGAAATAGGCGACCCCGATCTGTCACAGGTTCTTGATGAGTTCGTAAAGAAACACAAGCTGGGAAGGAAGAAGAAATAGATCAGGGCTTCCCTGTTTTCTCACCTGCGCACTCTGGCATTGCCTTTCCAGATGCTCCATACCTGCTCTTCATCAGCAGGTTGTCCGTAATCGGTAACAACTGTTGTGGCAAGAGCTCCTGTGGCCCATCCGAACTGGATCCATTTAGCGGGCTCCCATCCTCTCAGTATTGCATACAGCAGGCCTCCGACAAACCCGTCTCCTCCTCCTATCCTGTCAAGTATATGTATCTCCCGGGGTTCAACAACATGCCAGGTGTCGCCTTCAAACATTATTGCCCCCCACAGATGTTCATTAACGCTAATTACCTGTCTTAGCGTGGTAGCGTAAACTGAGGCACCAGGAAAAGCTTTTCTGACCCTTGCAATCATCTCTTTGAAGCTTTCAATCTTTGAGCTTAGTTCTTTTCCGCCTTCTTCAGGGCCTTCCACTCCGAGGCAAAGCTGAAAATCCTCTTCATTGCCAACAAGAATATCAGATATGCCGGCAATCTCCTTAAATGTTGCAGCAAGCTCTTTCTCTCTGTTTTTCCAGAATGTGGCACGGTAGTTAAGGTCGAATGAGATCCGGGTCCCGTATTTTTTCGCTGCTCTGGCAAGTTCAAGGCAGAAATTGCTTGTTTCGGGAGACAGTGCAGCTATCAGTCCTGACAAGTGCAGTATCTGAACTCCTTCTTTTTCGAAGATACGCTCAAGGTCAAAATCTTTTACATTGAGAGTCCTGCCCACCTCTCCGGCACGGTCATTATGCACCCTCGGACCTCTTGGTCCGTGTCCCGTGTCAGCTATATTGAACTGATGCCTGTAGCCCCACGGTCCGCCCTGTTCCAATTCAACACCTTCATAAACCATATGCCTGCCGGCAAGGTTGTCCTTAATCATTCTTGCGACAGGGCTGTCCTTTACAAAAGTAGTCAGTACCTTCACAGGCAAACCAAGGAATGATGATATGCTGGCAACATTTGTTTCAGCACTCGTCACATGCATCATAAAGGTATCGGTGCAGTGTACAGGCTGACGGTTCACCGGAGTTATGCGGACACCCATGCTCGTTGGCACCACCATGGCCCATTTGAAATCTTTCTTAAGTTCTATTCTCATTGTTTATATGCGTTTATATTCCGGATATGATAATATTCAAAAATTATTTTTCCCGCAGATCCCGCAGATTAACGCAAATCTTCACCCCTTAAGCCTCTCCCTCAGCTTTTTGCCTTCTTCTTCAAAACCCTTCTTATTCAGCAGCGCAAACATATTCCTTTTATACGCCTCAACTCCGGGTTGATCGAAGGGATTGACATCGAGAATATAACCGCTTAATGCACATGCTATTTCAAAGAAATACATGAGCTGTCCGATATAATATTCATCAAGGGCCGGCATATTGATTGTAATTACAGGTACCTCACCATCGTTATGAGCCAGAAGAGTTCCCTTCTCAGCATTCAGATTTACTTCTGAGAGGCGTTTGCCGGCCAGGTAATTCAACTGGTCGGAGTCATCTTTTTCAGAAGGGATGGTGCATTTCTTTCCCGGAGTGCGAACTGAGATCATAGTCTCAAACAATATTCTTTGTCCTTCCTGGATATATTGTCCCAGAGAATGCAGATCGGTTGTGAATTCAACTGAAGCAGGGAACAGTCCTTTTCCGTCTTTTCCTTCACTTTCGCCATAAAGTTGTTTCCACCATTCGAGGAGGTAATGGAGCCTTGGTGTAAATCCTACGAGGACTTCTATCAGGCGACCTGTCCTGAGAATAAGATTGCGTGCTGCAGCGTACATCAGTGCAGGATTTGCTGAGGCATTTTTGTTGTATCTTGTTATGCTTTCAGCGGCTTTGGCACCGGCAACAAGGGCTTTAATATCAAAGCCGCCGACAGCTATCGGAAGAATGCCTACAGGAGTAAGAACTGAATAACGTCCTCCAACATTATCAGGAATGTCAAATGTATCATAACCATTCAGATCTGCGAGAGATCTAAGGGCTCCCTTTGAACTGTCTGTGATGGCTATTATTCTGTCTCCGGCTGCAGCTTTTCCGACCTTTTTTTCAAGATGGTCCTTTAGTATCCTGAAAGCAATAGCGGGTTCTGTTGTAGTGCCGGATTTTGATATTACAATTATTGAATAGTTTCTGTCATCAAGTATGTCGAGAAGATCTGCAAGATAGTCTTCGCAAATATTCTGACCGGCAAACAGGATGTCGTGATGTTTCTTTTTCTGGATAAGGGAGAATGAATGAGAAAGAGCTTCAATAACAGCTTTTGAACCGAGGTATGAACCTCCGATGCCAATAATGACTGTTGTATCTGATACATTTCTCAGGTGTTTTGCAGCCTTTTCAATCTTATCAAGTTGAGCGGCAATATCATCCGGAAGGGAAAGCCAGCCAAGAAAATCGCTGCCGGCGCCGCTGCCGGAATTCAGAGAATCGAGGTTGATAACAGATCTCTGAGCAAGGGCAAAAATCTCTTCATAAGCAACAAAGTTGCCTGTGTTTTTCAGATCAATACTTATTGTCTCTTTCATGACTCAGGTTTATTACAGGATTGGTTCCAGATGTAAAGTTAAAAAAAACCGTCAGGTGCAAAACCTGACGGTGCTAAAATAATGACGGGAGATCTATGATGAGATCAAGCTATTTGCGGTGTACGCCACCTGCGCTTGATGAATGCGCGTCAATATATTTTGGATCACCTTTATAATTTATATCTCCGGCACTTGATGACCTTGCAATAAGTCTTTCTGTGACATAGATATCTGCATCGCCTGCACTTGAAGCGCTCACATCAGCCTCTTTCACAGTCAGATTATATGCATTCAGGTTACCTGCGCTGCTAAGATCAGCTTCCATAGAATCTGCTTCTCCGCTAAGTGTTATATCACCTGAACTGCTTATATTAATATCGATTGTTTCTGAATAGACCTCAAGCTTGATATCACCTGCACTGCTGGCTGATAACCTGAGATTATCACTTTTAATTGCAGTTTCACCTATCAGGTCACCTGCACTTGAACAGCTTACAGAATTAATATCCTTCAGAGTGACATACACTTTTTTGCATTCAGCGTTGCGTATGTTAGCTTCGGTATAAACACGAAGCTCATCGCCATTCTTTTCAGTAAGGATGTAATCATGCAGATTGTCATCAGCTTCAACGGATAGTTTATATTCATTGCCCTGCCTGAGATAGACGTCTATTCCAGAGCTCACCTTTATAGTTGTAGCTTGTATTGCTTTCCTTTCTTTTTCAACAACTTTGCCATTTCCATAAACAGTTCTGCGGAACTGGGCTTCAGCACAGGCGCTTATGCTTATGCAGAGAACTACTATTAATATGTGCCTCAGGTTTTTCATGATTTCAAGTCTTTTTAAATTCAACTAAAAGACTGGAAGAAAAACTTAATGTTGCATAAATAATGCAATAAATTTTCCTCCCGGGATACTAAGGCTGATTCCCTTTACTGCCTGAACTGTTTTGAAAGATTTTCAGATATCCCTGACATCAATTACAATTACCTGAAATGTGTGATATCAAGTGATCTGACATTATTCCTGAAGGCTGCAACGAAGGCCTGGGGGTAGCCTGATTTTCTCATTGTTGACTGAAGTTCCCTTGCAGGCTCCAGAGTCGTAAATTCTCCGATTGTATACCGATATTCTTTCAGGTAGTAGTATATGTAGGTGTTGTATTGAATGCCATTTATTGTCAGTCGCTGCAGATCCTGCTGCCTGGTACTTGAAAGGAACTGGACCCTGTATACTATTTTGTCTTTCAATTCTTCCCTTACCTGGGTGATGACCCTGACAGTATCAACTCTTGCCTTTTTTTCCGGGACCTGTTTAACTTCTTCTTTCTTTACTTCAGCCGGCTTTGGTTCTTCTTTCCTTATTTCAGGTATCCTGGCTTCTTCCTTCCTTACTTCCGGTTTCGGTTCTTCCCGTGCAATGACAGGTGCCTGTGGCAGAGCACTTTTTGAGAACAGTGTAAGATCAAGGGTTCTCGTGTTATTGCGGAATGCAGCAACGAAAGCCTGGGGATAGCCGCTTTTCCTGAGGGCGAACTGCAACTGTCTTGCATCTTCAAGGTTAGTGAATTCGCCAACAGTATGCCTGTATTCTTTACGATAGAAATACACGTAGGTGTCATAGCTTTTCCCGCCGACAGTAACCTTTCTTGAAGCCATCTGTCTGGAGCTTGACAGTATCTGGACCCTGTACACTACAACATCCCTTAATTCTTCCCTGACCTGTGTGATCACCTGGATTGTATCAAGATTAATATCCTTGATTGCAACTGGTTTAAATTCTTCCTTTATTATTTCAGGTGCTTTGAATTCCTCGGCTTTAAGATCCGGTTGCTTTATTTCTTCCTTCCTCGTTTCAGGAGGGATTGATACTATTTCATTTTCTGCAGGTTTTTTAATTTCCTCTTTTTTAACTTCAGGTATGACGATTTCAGCTACAAGCTTTTTATGCGGAAATGTAAGGTCTGAATACGCAATTTCCTGCAGGGCTTCAGATAAATTCTCGATTGTATCTGGGGTTGCAATATCTGTAAAAGTAATCTTAAATAACTGTTTTTGGGGTGAATCCGGTCTGCTTGAAGATGTAAAGAAGCCATCCCGGCCTTTATGTTTGTCGATAGTAAATGCAACTTCATCACCGGGGCTATTGATAACTTTTGTAAGATTATATGGTTCTTCCCATCCTTTTCCTGTAAACCTGCAAACGAAAACATCATATCCTCCAAAGCCGGGATGCCCGTCAGATGAGAAATAGAGGTTATTGGCCGAATCAAGGGCGGGGAACATCTCGTTTGATTTGGTGTTTATCACATTTCCCAGGTTCTCCGGATCAGACCATTTATCGCCTGATTTGCGGGTCAGGAACAGGTCAAATTCTCCTGCACCCTGTTTGTTTGAGGAGAATATCATCATGCTTCCATCAGTTGAAAGAGCAGGATGGGTGTACACAGTATTGCCCGTGCAAAAATCAAGAGGAGTATTTGCTGATCTCCAGGTTCCCGTATTCTTCCCGGGCTGTGAGTAAGTTGCCTTGTATATTTTCTCAGAAGGATCTTTCTCTCCGCGTTTTGTGAAGTACATCTCAGAGAATTCCTTATTGAATGTAATTGCATCGCACGGATAGATGAAGGAAGGTGAAGCCTGGAGGACACGCGGATTGACAAGTACCGAGTCCTGAAGTACTGCATAGTATGCCTGAATATTACCGAAGGAGATATGGACAGGCACCATACGGTTATAGTTCTTTGATCCTGAAAGGAATATTATTCCGTCTTTATAAAACTGAACACCTGATGAAGGGGAGACAATATTTAAATCAAATGAATCAACCTTTACTAACTGTCTGTATTTTGCCGTATCAGTTACAGGAATTGTCTGATAACTTGCCGGAGTATTAAGATAACCTGAGCCAGGCAGAGCTTTAATATCTGAACAGCAGTATATTGAACAGAAGAATAATATTAAGGCAAACAGCTTTTTCATATTATTCAATCAGGTATTCTACCAGTGACTATCTCTTTTATTACTGAAACGGTCAGCTCCAAAATTCACTCCGACCCCTATCTCAGCGGTCAGTTCCTTTTTGTAGAACGGGATATTTCTTGGTATCTCAAAAAAGGTACCCACATAGAATCTCGGATATTTATACTGGAAGAAAAAAGGTATTTTATCGAAATTCTGGAAATATGTACCTACGCAGAACTTGCCCATATAAAGCCTGAGGCCGGGTTTGATCATCTCTTTTATGCCATCTGTATCAAGAGAAAGAGTGTCACCTGAAGTAATAATGAGTGAGGGTTCCAGAACGATATCAAGAGCTCTGCTTAAAACGAATTTGTATCCGGTGTGGAAAAAATATTGTCTGTTAACAGGTATTGTATAGAATCCCTCAGAATCCTTTTCTTCCGGATTCCCGAGGATATTTGTGGCAGAGAATCCAATATAGAAGTTAGGATTATAGTAATAAACACCCGCATCAAAATTTGGCGACATCAGGTTCTTTTCAGGACGATCGAAAAGAGTGTCACCGGGAATGTGGCTGTATATTCCTTTTGCTGAAAGGCCGAAAGAGATGAAAGAAAGTTCTTTTTCGTTCAGGGCAATATGATAGGATCCTGTAAGACTCACTCCAAGATTACGGTTTAGTCCGATAACATCATTGAAGACAGCTCCTCCGACACCTATATTTGAATATTTCCTGAGTTTTGAAGAGACTGTATACTTTGGTCCTCTGCGCCATAATCTTGTATTTGCGCTTGCTATCTGGGAGTATGAATTATTCTGCATTGAGGCAATCAGGTCCACTGAAGTAAAATCCTTGCTCCCGGCGATTGCAGGATTGAAAATAAAGGGCGAAAATATCCTGTAAGATATTGGTTGATAAGGTGTTTCCTGTCCCATTAATAGATGGGCCGGAAAGAGAAGAAGAACAAATAACAGGATTTTGCTTAAGCTTGACATGTTGAGTTTTTGTATTCAGTTAAAAAGACACTAATATATTTTCAGAACATTGCACATGCAAATCATACCCGAAATTAACAAATTATCAATAATTAACCTGCATTTGCCAGACAATTTATTCAGTCCACCTCCTAACATCATCAGGAGTTGGATTTATGAGTCCCAGTTTATTTTTCTTATTAAACCCGCACAGATCGTTAAATAATTTACCTGTTTTTATCTCTTTTAATTTTGCGGGGCTTGTGAAACCCATTTTTTTGAGCGGTTCAATCCATTCTTCAGGTATCCCTTTTTCAAGATATTCCTCTTTTCTGGTTTCGGTTTTCTGCTTATTGCTTTCGGGTTTCATCTGGGGGAACAGGAGTACATCCTGTATTGAAGGCTGGCCGGTCATCAGCATTGTCAGTCTGTCAATCCCCATGCCCATCCCTGATGTAGGAGGCATCCCGTATTCAAGAGCCCTTACGAAATCATGATCGATAGCCATTGCTTCATCATCACCTTTCTCGGATAATCTTAACTGATCCTGGAATCTTTCCATCTGGTCGATCGGATCATTTAGTTCAGAATATGCATTTGCTATTTCTTTTCCGTTTATCATAAGCTCGAATCTCTCTGTCAGACCTGGTTTGCTGCGGTGCATTTTGGTAAGCGGAGAAGTTTCGACAGGGTAATCAATTATGAAAGTGGGCTGGATATAATTATCCTGGCATTTTTCTCCAAAGATGAGATCGATAAGCTTGCCTTTTCCCATCGCCGGGGTATGCTGGACATCAAGCCTGTCACAGGCAGCCCTGAGTTCATCTTCGTTCATAACCGAAATATCAATTCCCGTATGTTCCTTTATAGCGTCAATCATACTAATCCTTTTATACGGAGGATTCAGATCAATTGTTTTCCCTTCATATGTAATTTCTGTTTTCCCGTGAAGATCCAGTGCTACTTTTTCTATTATCTGCTCAGTGAAACTCATCATCCAGTTATAGTCCTTATAAGCTATATAGATCTCCATCACAGTAAATTCCGGATTATGTGTCCTGTCCATTCCTTCGTTACGGAAATCCTTTGCGAATTCATAAACACCTTCATATCCTCCTACGATAAGACGTTTCAGGTAAAGTTCATCGGCTATCCTCAGATAGAGTGGTATATCAAGCGTGTTGTGATGTGTAATGAACGGTCTGGCAGCAGCTCCGCCCGGGATTGGCTGAAGGATCGGGGTTTCGACTTCAAGATAGCCATTTGAGTTGAATAATTCCCTCATTGATTGCATGATCCGTGTCCTTTTGCGGAATACCTCCCGCACTTCAGGATTAACAATAAGGTCAACATAACGCTGTCTGTACCGCATCTCCGGATCAGTTACGGCATCGAAGTAAGTGCCGTCCTTTTCCTTGACGACCGGCAGAGGACGGATAGATTTAGAAAGTATTGTGAATTCCTTAACATGCACAGTGGTCTCGCCCATCTGGGTTATAAACACGAAACCTTTGACCCCGATTATATCGCCAATATCAAGAAGCCTTTTGAAAACAGTGTTATACATTGTTTTATCATCACCGGGACAGATATCATCACGGCGGATATAGATCTGGATCCTTCCGCTGGAATCCATCAGTTCAGCAAAGGATGCATTCCCCATAATCCGCCTGCTCATTATTCTTCCTGCCAGGCAAACGTCCTGAAAATTATTCTGTCCGGGCGAATAACTGGCAAGGATATCCTGTGCAAAAGCGTTAGTTTTATATTCAGCAGCGGGATAGGGATCTATACCAAGCTTCCTTAGTTCTTCAAGTGAATTCCTTCTTATCTGCTCCTGTTCGCTCAATTGATTAATACTCATGGCACAATAAAATTTGTGCAAATATAGAAAAATTCAGCTGGAGGGATATGAGTATCTTATCCTTTTAATGCCCTTATCTCTGCATCGAATTTTTCGCGTAATAATCTAGTTACAGGTCCGGGCATTCCGTCCCCGATCTTTATTCCATCGATTGATATTACGGGTCCGATCTCAAAAGAAGTGTTTGTTACAAAGGCTTCAGTTATTGCAGTAAGCTGATCCTGCCTTATTGCTTCTTCTTTTAAAGTCACTCCGGCTTCGTGTGCAATGCGCACCACGCTCTTACGGGTGATGCCTGACAGGATGAGCTCAGATTCAGGGTGGGTACGGAGAACACCATCAAGGACAAAGAAAACATTAGAATGGCAGCATTCGGTTATTATACCGTCTCTCGAGAAGATGCATTCATGGCAGTCATTATCCCTGGCTTCCTGAAAGCTCAATACATTCGGGAGAAGAGCTATTGTTTTAATGTCGCATCTCATCCATCTTATATCTTTCCGGAGAATAGTCCGGATCCCATTACTGATAAGGTTGATATCAGGGCGAAAGGATCTTGCATATGCATATACTGTAGGATTGACCGGAGGGGAGGGGAAAGCATGAAAGCGTCTGGCCACGCCTCGTGTAAGCTCAAAATAAATTATTGCCTGATGATCTTCCAGTGAATTCAGTTTTATAAGATCAGCCGCTATTGCAGGCAAGGTATCAGCTTCCGGCCATGACATCCTGATCTCATTCAGGCTCCTCTTAAGACGGGTAAGATGACAATCAATATCGTAAAAGAAGTTGCCGTACCATCTGATTGCTTCATAGACACCGTCTGCAAAAAGAAATCCGCGGTCGTCAGGACTTATATTCACCTCATTATTTGGAAGATATTTTCCGTTCAGGTATGATATTTCCATAATCTGTTTGTTTAATGTCTGCAAGATAGCCGGAAATTCATTTGGTTCCCGGTTCAACTACTTCTGTTTTATAATCAATTTTCTGTCTGGCTTCTTCCGGTGACGATGCATTACCGCATGCTGCCTGGACAAACAGGGAAGCTCCCAGGGCTGTTGTCTCTTTCTGATCGATTATTTTGACAGGAACGCCTGTATAATCAGCTCTCAGCTTGTTCCACAGGCGGTTCCTTGAGCCGCCGCCCACACAAAGGATGCTTTCGGTCCGGAACCGGCCGGCTTTTTCAAGTACTCTCATGCCTTCTTTCAGTCTTAGCGACAGCGATTCAAGCATTGCACGGTAAATCTCATCGCGGGTCGATTCCAGGGTCAGTCCCGTTATCCCGCCTTCCGGTTTCCCTTTCTGCTCTTCATAGAAACGGGGAACAACTTTTACTCCATTGCATCCTGGCGGAACCTTTTCAGCCCCGGAGATCATTTTTTCATAAACGTCTTTCTTTAAGCCGGCATAAAAATTTTTCCTTGCCCACTCAAGAATTCCCGAAGCGATCCACTGGCTGCCGATATTGTATAGACCTGGCCTGGAGTCCAGTTCTGTTGTTATTGAAAGTCCCAGTTGCTCTTTCCCGGATTTGTAATATTCTGAGCGGACCATCAGGATTTCCCAGGTGCCTGAACTGAGAACAGGCTGGTTCTTTTCAGCTCCCGATCCGAAGATCGCAAACTGTGTATCATGACCGGTGGCGATGACTGGTGTTCCCTGTTCAATCCCGGTTTCGGAGGCGGCTTTGCGGTTTACTCTGCCTGTCACTGTTCCTGCTTCAGCAATCTCGCCGAATTTTTCAGGAGAGAACCCGATACTGCCAGTTATTCTGTCAGAAAGTTTACGGCCGGAGATACTTGTAAGCATTGATGTTCCTGCCATTGTTACATCATTCACCATTTCTCCCGTAAGGAAAAATGAGAAAACAGAAGGCATAAAAAGAAATCTGTGAGTCTGTTCAATAAGTCCGGGTCTGTTTTCGGCAAACCATATCAGCTTGTTTATTGTATTGAAAGTGAAGGGAAAAACACCTGTCTCCCTGTATATATCAGTTAGGGGTATGTACTTGTCGATATTTGCAAGCACAGTTTTTGTCCTTTCACACTGCCAGGAAATAACGGGATAGAGCATTTTCCCGTTTTTATCGAAGAGGCTTCCATCAACACCAAATGTTGTAACGGTGACTCCTGCCAGACTTCCTTTCTTTATTCCCCGTGTTATTTTCCGGGAAGCGATGCACATCTTTTTCCATATCTCATCAGTATCCCATATCCTGTATCCAGGAAAGAAAGGATCAGGGGAAGGAGTATTTGGTGAAGATTCAGCTGCAATCACTGATCCCTTGCTGTCTATAGCTATTACTCTTACGTTTGTGGCTCCGCAGTCAAAGACTATTACAATATCTCCTCCGGGCATAATGTAGGAATAGGTTATTTGTAAAGGGGGCCATAGGCCTGACATGCCCTGTAGTCAGCACCCTCATTCTCCATTCCGAAAGCGTTCCATGAACTCGGGCGGAAGATCTTTTCTTCAGGAACATTATGCATACATACAGGGATCCTCAGCATTGATGCCAGGGTAATAAGGTCGGAACCAACGTGGCCATAGCTTGATGCGGAATGATTTGCGCCCCAGTTGGCCATAACCGAATAAACATCTCTGAAAGCTCCTTTTCCCGTCAGCCGTGGTGTAAACCAGGTTGTCGGCCAGGTAGGATCTGTCCTGTCGGTAAGTGTCTTATGCATTTTTTCAGGCAGCTCAACGGTCCATCCTTCCGCCAGCTGCAGTACCGGTCCAAGTCCCTTGACGAGGTTGATCCTTGAAATTGTCAGTGGCATGACGCCCTTTGTGTTGAATTGTGATGAAAATCCTCCTCCTCTGAAGTATCCGATATTGGCAGGTTCCCATTTTGTGGCTTTAAGACATTCGGCAGCGTCTTTCGGGCTTATTTCCCAGAAAGGTTTTATACATGGCTCTCCGTTCCTTGTTTCCCTGCCTGAGAAATCAAGTGCTGAAGCTCCTGAGTTTATAAGATGGATGAAGCCGTTTACTGCAAGTCCGTCAGGTTTGATCTTTGTCACTCTTTTTATTGCCGAAGGGCTCCAATAGGTTCTGATATCGGAAAACATCTGGGCGGTATTGGTGAGCAGATAACCGAAAAGCATTGGCACCCCGTTCATCGCATCATTTTCAGTAGCGACAAGGTAGGGAGGTCTGATCCCATTCCAGTCAAATGACGAGCAGAGTATTGCTTCAAGGAAGTCGCCGTTGGGCATGTGATCTGTCCACTGCCGCTGTCCCTGGAATCCGGCCAGGATAGCATTATGGCCATTGGACTCTTCACCGAATCCTGAATTTTTAAGTTTCGGATTGCCGACCATCAGATCACGGGCTATAAGGGTCATTTTAACTACTGTTTCCCATTCTTCCTCTTTCCTGGCTTTTGATTTTGGTTTTGTGTTAAGATCTTTTCCCTCTTTGCAATACTTTTTTGTCCATGCGAGAGCTTTCTTAAATTCATCCTTGTCGTAGATATGCTCATTGAGCCTTCTTGTAAATTCACTCATATCGACATATTCATTCCTCATGCCAAGATATTCCTGGAAGAAATCTTCCCTTACTATTGAACCGGCTATGCCCATGGAGACGGAACCCATTGACAGGTATGATTTTCCTTTCATAAAGGCGGCTGCCATCCCGGCTTTGACAAACCTGAGGATCTTTTCACTTACATCGTCGGGAATTGACTGATCCCCTGCATCCTGGACATCATGACCGTATATTCCGAAAGCCGGGAGTCCTTTCATTGAATGTCCGGCCAGGGCAGCAGCAAGATAAACTGCCCCCGGACGTTCAGTCCCGTTGAAGCCCCATATGGCTTTTGGCATCCCGGGATCCATGTCGATTGTTTCGCTTCCGTAACACCAGCAGGGGGTTACCGTGAGACTGACACCGACACCATTCTTCCTGAATTTTTCCGCGCACATTGCAGCTTCGGCAACACCGCCAATGCATGTATCGGCAATGACACATGCGACAGGCTTACCATTTGGATACTTAAGGTTTTTTGAAATCAGGTTTGCGGCGTTCTGGGCCATTCCCATCGTTTGTTTCTCCAGGGATTCCCTGACACCGCGTTCCCGGCCATCGATGGCGGGACGGATCCCTACTTTTGGAAAATCTCCTATTACTGTCTGATAGTTGCGGCTTATTTTCAAGGCATTATCTTCCATAACTGATGATTTTTTCATTTTCTTTAAAACAAATATAGGGTTTTTTAAACTGTGTTGAAACAACAAATCAGCCACGTTTGAGATTTAGATTTCGTACCTTTGAAACAATTTTCAACAGGATGGGGAAAGTCAGGAAATTACCGGAATGGCTTAAAATGCAAAGGGCAATGGGGGATAACTACTCAAGGCTCAAAAGGCTAATTGAGCAGAACGGGCTCCACACAATTTGTACAAGCGGTAATTGTCCGAATAAGGGGGAATGCTGGAATGCCGGAACAGCAACATTCATGATCCTTGGTGATATATGCACCAGGGCCTGCAGGTTTTGTAACACACGGACAGGGAAACCGCTGCCTCCGGATCCTGAAGAACCTGGCCGGCTTGCTGATACAATAAGGATACTTGGACTTAAACATTGCGTAATAACTTCAGTCGACAGGGATGATCTTCCGGACGGCGGAGCAAGATTCTGGTCCGATGTGATAAAGAAGGTAAGGGAAGTCAATCCTGCCCTGACAATTGAATGCCTGATCCCGGATTTTGACGGTAAGCATGAATACCTTGATATAATACTCTCTGACGGCCCCGATCTTATCTCTCATAATGTTGAAACCGTAAGGCGTCTTACGCCACAGATCAGGTCCAGGGCAAAATATGACAGGAGTCTCAGCGTTATCAATTACATATCACTGAATGGAAAGATTGCCAAATCGGGATTCATGCTCGGGCTTGGAGAAAATGAAAAGGAGATTGATGAAACTATGGATGATCTGCTCCGGGCGGGATGTGAAATTCTTACAATAGGTCAGTATCTTAAGCCATCGCCGGAACATATGGACGTTGTTGAATACGTTTCTCCGGAGCGATTTGAAAAATACCGGCGATCAGCACTTGAGAAAGGCTTCAGGATGGTGGAATCTGCTCCTCTTGTGAGGTCATCTTTTCATGCAGAAAAACATATCAGCGGTGGATAATTTTGATTATATTGCGACTGCTTTACATAAAAACCGAGTTTGAGCTATAACGTTAATTTTAAGGATCTTGGCCTGAGAGATTATAAAGAGACATGGGATTATCAGGCAGAGTTGTTTAAAAATATTATTGAGAGGAAAAAAGCAGGCGGAGGGACCAGACTGAATGAAAATCAGGATCTTCCCGGGATTCTTATTTTCGTTGAGCATCCTCATGTTTATACTCTTGGCAAAAGCGGTTCGGAGAATAATTTCCTGATGGATCTTATTCAGATGAGAGCCAGGGATGCAGAATTCTTCAGGACCGACAGAGGCGGGGATATTACTTATCACGGTCCCGGACAGATAGTAGGTTATCCTATCTTCGATCTCTCACTTCTCGGCATTGGCCTGAAGGAGTACATAAGGAGGATCGAGGAAGCCGTTATCAGGAGCATCAGGGAATTCAACCTGACCGGATCCAGGATTAATGAAGGTACCGGTGTGTGGCTTGATACGGGCATCCCGGGAAAGGAAAGGAAAATCTGTGCAATCGGAGTTAAAGCAAGCAGGTACGTGACAATGCATGGATTTGCCCTGAATGTGAATACAGATCTTACTTATTTTGATCATATAAATCCATGTGGATTTAAAGATAAGGGAGTGACCTCGCTGGAAAAAGAACTCAACGCAAAACAGGACTTTGAAAGAGTAAAGTACATTATCAGGGAGAAACTGGGGGAGGTATTTGACCTGGAATGGGTCTAATAATTAAGCTGATGGAGAAGAAATGGGTAATAAAAGACAGAGGTGACAGTGGGCTAGTCCAACGGCTCGCAGGAGAACTTGGTGTATCTGAGTCTCTTGCCAACCTGATGGTCCAGAGAAAGATCACAAGCCCTGCCGAGGCAAATACATTCTTTAATCCAAGCCTTGAAAACCTTCACGATCCTTTCCTGATGAAGGATATGAATAAAGCCGTCGACAGACTGTCAGGGGCGATCAAAAAGGGTGAAAAGATAATGGTATATGGCGACTATGATGTCGATGGTACAACGGCAGTTGCCCTTGTCTACTCATTCCTGAAGAAACATGGTGCAAATGTCGAATATTACATACCCGACAGATATAAAGAAGGATATGGAGTCTCCTTTCAGGGTATTGACTTTGCCAGCAACAATAATTGTAAAGTCCTTATATCACTCGACTGCGGCATAAAGGCAGTCGAAAAAATCCAGTACGCAAAATCAAAAGGGCTGGATGTTATAATCTGCGATCACCATTATCCGGGTGATGAGATACCAAAGGCTCTTGCGGTCCTTGATCCCAAACAACCCGGTTGTGATTATCCTTATAAGGAACTGTCAGGTTGCGGTGTGGGATTTAAGCTGATACATGCCTACTCAAAGATACACAGCATACCATTCAGCGAGATCGCTAATTATCTTGATCTTGTTGCTGTAAGCATTGCATCCGATATAGTCCCGATTACGGGCGAGAACAGGGTGCTGGCATACATAGGGCTTAAACACTTGAATGATGCTCCCCGGACAGGCTTGAAGGAGATAATACGTGAAGCAGATATATGCCATACTCTGACAATCGAGGATGTTGTGTTCAAAATCGGGCCAAGGATCAATGCTGCGGGAAGGATGGAAACAGGAAGCAAGGCTGTTGAACTTCTCATCTCTGACGATCCCAGGCTTGCGGCCAGCATTAGCAAGGAGATAAATTGCTTCAATATCGAGAGACGCAGTATCGACAGGTCAATTACAACCGAAGCCATGAGGATGATCTCAGATAACCAGAGATCGGGGAACTCAAGAACTACTGTGCTGTTCAATCCGCAATGGAAAAAAGGCGTCATTGGCATTGTTGCTTCCCGGCTTATTGAAACATATTACAGGCCCACTGTAATACTTACTGAGTCCAACGGTTTTGCAACAGGATCGGCAAGATCAGTTCAGGGTTATGATCTTTACCAGGCAATAGAAGCGTGCAGCGACCTGCTGGAGAGCTTCGGCGGACATATGTATGCTGCAGGGCTTACCCTTAAGAAGGAAAACATAGAACCGTTCATCGAGAGGTTCGAACAATACGTAAACAGTACGATTACAGAGGATCAGCTCTCACCGCGTATTTTCATTGATACCGAACTCAGCTTTACTGAAATAAATGAAGAATTTTACCGGGTAATGAGCCAGTTCCAGCCCTATGGCCCGGAAAACATGTCGCCGATATTTGTCTCATATAATGTATTTGAAACCGGAACAGGAAGAATGGTTGGATCGAGCGGCGAGCACCTTAAGCTTGATCTGTTCCAGGATTCAGGCACCTTCAGGAGTATCCCTGCAATAGCATTCGGCCAGGCCGATCATTTTGAATATATAAAGCACGGAAAACCTTTCGATGTATGTTACTCTGTTGAAATGAATGAATTCAGGGGTAACAGGAACCTTCAGCTGAATATCAGGGATATTAAAACAAGATCCTGAACTGCATCCGGAATTCATTCTTATTGTTGTACTTGTAATTTTCTGTTAACGAAGTTGTAAGGCCATATTTTAGTCTTATCTCGGCTAGGTCGGCAAATTCCCATTTCATCATTAAATACGTTCTTACCCCTTCGCCCGACAAGGCAGGGATGCTGTAACTGTAGAGAAGATCATTCTCATAAGTATAGAGCCGTGAGTCCCAGTCACCGCTCCTGAAGATGCAATACCTGAACCATAAGCTTAGGGGAACAGGCCGGAACCTGTAAAAGACATCCTGAAGCAGAAGCATCCCTTTGCTTCCTGAGGGCGCCACAACCCTTAAATCGGCACGGGTCGTAAGTGTCATGCCGGCAGGAAGCCTATACCTTGCCTGTATTTTAAATGATCTTGTGCAGGTTCTTTCAATTCCAGGTACACCCGGTTTGTCTGCAAGGTTATTTTCATACCTGTTCGTCAGGAACGAGATATCAAGATTAAGAGCATCCGCCGGATTATATTTCACCCTGATCTCCTTTCTTACAGCTTTCGATGGGAAATCGCACCTGTACTTTATCCATGGGAAATATGAGAGATCGCAGGCAGCGTTTATAAAAAGATGTTCTGCTGCTTCGAAAGTAAAATTTCCTGTCATTCCCCTTTCATTGCTCACAGATGAACCCCGGCCTGGTGCATTGCCATGTAGGCTTATAAAACGGGGAGAGTAATCCCTGTAGATCATGTTTATTGTCAGCCTGTCATCCGGCCTTAAAGTAATGCCCTGAATAACTGCGGTCCTATTGATATCATTTGCTGATATTTCACCGAAAAGAAGGAATTTTCCAAACATCCGGTTATAATAAAATGAAAGAACCTGGTTCTCAATTCCATGCATTTTATAAATGTTTTCCGGATCTTCCTTATCGGCATAATATGGAATTGAGAATTTATTTAGTGACCATACAGCTCCGGCTCTCAGCTTACCGAAGTCATAGGTAAGATTTATTCCTGTAAGCATCTCAGATACAGCATCTTTTTTCTTCATTAGCGAAGCAGTATTGTGGATACCGGCCTTGTAGAGACTGCTTATAAAAAAACCTGATGAGTCATCAGGCATTTTCACAGTGGCATCAGTCTTCTTGTATGAGAAGAACAGAGACAGATTTAACTTCTTAAATTCTAATTCTGCCGCTAATCCCCTGAGAAAGTTGTTCTCGTCAGTCGATGTGTATTGCTTAAGCTCGTTTCGGACCGGCATGAATCCTGCTGAGTTTATCAGAAAGCCTGTACTGACAGAAGTGTTCAGATTTAAACCGATACCATACCTTGCAGCAAAATCGCCCAGGATTATCTTTTTAAGTATTCTTTCTGATGACCAACTGACATATCCCGAAAGGAAATCCGGAAGGGGAGGAGACCCTTCAAGCAATTTCTCACCAGCGTCCTTTTCAAGCGTAAACCCGCCGGCGATCTTTCCTCTGCTAATCTTGTATTTTGATAGTATCTTCCATGCAGATCCCTCCAATGCAGAATCAGGGCTGACAGATATATTAAATAAAAGGTTATTTCTGAGCAGCCGGGACTCTTTCTTAGGATTTGTGGTTTCATTAAAAACAATGAAAGGGATCATCGTTTCAGCAGTCTGCCTGTCAAAACCCGGGATCAGGGCTATCTCGTAAGGGGAAACGATCCGGCCGGTTGCAGTGACATAGTCTTTTATCGATTTAATCTGAAATTCATTCAGAAAGAATAGACGGGCCAGCTCTGATTCATCTCCGGTGTTTATTAAAACAGGATCCTCAGCCAGGGCATTGAGCTGATCAAGAAAAATCTCCGGGGCAGATGGGTCAGGATCATTCAAAGCCATTTCCTCGGCTATGCCTAGCATGACATCCGATAGGCTTTTTTCCTGCGGCAAGGCCTCCATGGCAGATATCATTCCTGTCAGTATCAGGTAGAATATTCGATGCAGGCAATAATTGTTCATCAGCTCTTTGTAAAGAATTTGTTTCTACTGTTAGCGGCAGCTAATTCCCTGTTTTCGCGGATAATGAAAATCAGTGAAGCGGCTGTTGTAATTCCCAGTTTTTCGTGGGTGGCAAAAGCCAGATCGACAATCACAGAATTCCAGGTGAAGCCTGTTCCGAAGGAGAATGATGTGTTTTCAGTGCTGAATCCGCCCCTGAGGTGCAGCTTGCTAACAGCTTCATAATCAAAACCTAATTTTATTGAAAGAGGTCTTCCTGAGCTCATACACAGTTCTGCTGCGGCATTTAATGATCTGCCAAGCTCTTTTTCAATGCCGGCTGAAAGTGAAGATGGAACAAATGATTTTCTGAGGCTGTTGGGGACGGGATTGAACAGGTGGATGCCAAGCGAAACGCTTTCTGATGCATGGATCAGCAACCCGGTTTCAAAAGTCAGGGACTGTGCTCCCGCATATTTATTGCTTGTAGTCACTGCAACATAATCTATCTGAACCCCGGCGGAGATCTTCTCTGACAGCCTCATGCCGCAGGCGAGGCCAATTTTTTCCCTTTTGTATTCACTGTAACCGAACCTGTAATACATTATCCCTCCGGTACTTTTTCCTGCGGGTAGGATTAAGCCGGCACTGTAAGTCCCGAGTTCGGCAATATTAAAACGGTTCAGAAAGCTTATTCCTGCCGAATAATGGTCGTTTTCAGTAAGCAGTGCCTGGTTGCTGAATGATGACCAGAATCCCCTGCCTGTGGCAGAAACAGATCCCATGCCCGTCCCTGCTGCACCGGCTGAAAACCACATGGGATCTTCACCTGACAGAGCTAAGGGGACAGAATACAATAACAATAATACCGATATCTTGCGCAGCGAGAACAAGTGAGTCGGATATAATCTATAAATATACAAAAAAAAATCAATCGTTCAGCTGAACGATTGATTTTTTCGGGAAGAGAGGTAGTATATCAGTTAGTTTTATGCTTGAATTTGACCTCTTTTAATTCCTTATTGGCTTCGATGATCTTAAGCTTAAGGTTTTCCTTGTGTTTTATGACTTCATTCCTGATCTTCTCATCTCCGGCACCAATAATCTGGGCAGCTAAAATGCCGGCATTCTCGGCGGCATTTACTCCTACTGTGGCAACAGGTATGCCCGGAGGCATCTGGAGTATTGAGAATACTGAGTCAAGACCTTCGAAAGAAGCCTTAATAGGTACTCCAATAACAGGCAGCGGTGTAAAGGCAGCAATAACCCCCGGCAGATGAGCAGCCATCCCGGCTGCAGCAATAATAACTTTAATGCCTCTGGCGGCAGCCTCTCTTGCAAATTTTTCAACTTCTTCCGGTGTACGGTGGGCTGACAAGGCATTCATCTCAAAAGGGATCCCGAAATTATCAAGAGCCTTCGCCGTTTTCTCCATGACAGGAAGATCAGATGTGCTTCCCATAATAATACTTACCAATGGTTTCATCATATATAGTTGAATTTAACTTACTGATCAGAACAAAAATAAGCTATTATTTTCATATTTTCGCTGCGTCTAATGTTTCATGAGATCTGTTATGAAAGAAATCACAATACTCGACAGAAAATTCAGGGAGATGATCCCTGAGTCAGATATTGGTATAAGAATAGCAGAGATGGCTGAGGAAATCAACAGGGACTATGAAGGCAGGGAAGTGGTCTTTCTCGTGATACTTAACGGGGCTTTTATGTTTGCTTCGGATCTTTTCAGGAAGATAAGGCTGGATGCAAAAATATCTTTTGTAAAGCTTGCTTCCTACGAAGGGACAAGATCATCGGGAAATGTGAGGGAGCTGATTGGCGTTAATGAAGATATCAGCGATAAGCACCTTATTGTTGTAGATGATATAATAGATACAGGCCATACGCTTGAAGCGATAATTGAAGAACTATCGAAGCGGAGGGTAGCAGGGGTGAAGGTTGCAGCATTGCTTTTTAAGCCGGCTGCCTACCTTAAAAATATCCCGGTTGATTACGCCGGCTTTAAGATACCAAATGATTTTGTTGTAGGATATGGACTTGATTATGAGGGATATGGCAGAAATCTGACATCAATTTATACATTAACTAAATAGTAAAAATTTCAATCAATGGTCAATTTTTTAATTTTTGGTCCTCCCGGATCGGGGAAGGGAACTCAGTCGGTAAAACTTGCCGAAAAATTCAATCTGGCTCATCTGTCAACAGGAGATATGCTTCGTGCTGAAATAGCTGCAGGCACTGATCTTGGCAAGAGAATGAGCTCAATAATGTCGAAAGGGGAGCTTGTTCCCGACGAAGTTGTTATTGAGATGATAGCTGCAAGGATTGACGGTACAAAAGGTAAGGACGGATTCCTTTTCGATGGTTTCCCGAGGACTGTCGACCAGACTGTTGCCCTCGAGAAGATGCTGAATAAGAGAGATATGAAAATCGACAGCATGCTTGTCCTTGATGTTGATCACGATGAACTCGTAAAAAGGCTTATTGGCAGGGCAGAACTCTCGGGAAGGCCCGATGATAAAGATCCGGCAGTTATTGAAAACCGTATCGACGTTTATAAGGCAAAAACAGAACCTATTATCGAGTACTGCCGGGAAAAGGGTATATATAAACCAATCGATGGGATGGGGTCAATTGAAGATATCTTCGGGAGACTCAGTAATTATATGAAGAAATTTCTGTAATTCATGCCAGATGGCCGAGTCAAATTTTGTCGATTATATTAAGATCTTCTGCAGATCGGGAAAAGGCGGCCCGGGTTCAGCGCATCTCCGAAGGGAAAAATTCATTCCTAAAGGGGGCCCCGATGGTGGCGATGGAGGAAGGGGAGGCAACATAATACTGCGTGGTGATGACCAGATGTGGACTTTGCTCCATCTTAGATACAAGCGTCATATATTTGCCGGTGATGGCGGCCATGGAGGATCACAGCAGTCGACAGGGGCCGATGGTAAGGATGAGATAATCGAAGTACCGCTTGGCACTATTGCACGTGATGCAGAAACCAATGATATTATTTGCGAAATAACTGAGCATGACCAGGAAAAGATCCTTTTAAAGGGGGGAAGAGGAGGACAGGGCAATGTGCATTTCAAATCATCAACCAACCAGACCCCGAGGTATGCTCAGCCCGGAGAGCCTTCAACTGAGGGATGGATAATACTTGAACTGAAAATACTCGCCGACGTTGGCCTTGTAGGATTTCCAAATGCCGGTAAATCAACTCTTCTTTCTGTTGTGTCAGCCGCAAAACCCAGGATTGCAGATTACCCTTTTACAACCCTTACTCCCAATCTGGGGATTGTTAATTACAGGGATAACAAGTCATTTGTCATGGCGGATATCCCAGGTATTATTGAGGGTGCCCACGAAGGGAAAGGACTCGGGATAAAATTCCTCAGGCATATAGAAAGAAACTCAATCCTTTTATTCATTGTTCCGGCTGATAGCAAGGATATCAGGGAAGAGTATGATATACTTGTCAACGAGCTCAAGATGTACAACCCGGAACTGCTTGACAAAAAAAGGGTACTTGCAATCTCAAAATCGGACCTTCTCGACGAAGAGCTCATGAACGAGATGAAAGATGATCTGCCCGGTGTGCCCGGAGTATTCATATCTTCTTTCTCAGGACAGGGCATCAGCAGACTGAAAGATAAGCTGTGGAGAGAACTTACATCGATCTGATCAAAGGACCATGCTTCTTGAACAACTCGACAAACAATTATTCCTGCTGGTAAACTCTGCCAACTCACCTTTCCTGGATGAGCTAATGTATGCACTAAGCGGAAAGATAATCTGGATCCCATTATATCTGGGGATCCTTGTTTATATCTGGTTCAGGAACAAAAAAAGATTCCCCCTAATTCTTTTATTCATCGCTCTTGCTGCAGTTTTTGCAGACCAGTCATCGGTTCATTTTTTTAAAAATGTTTTCCACAGGCTCAGACCCTGTCATGATCCTGAATTGTCAGGGCTGGTACATCTTGTAAAAGGAGAATGCGGAGGGTTATACGGCTTTGTTTCATCACATGCCTCAAATTCCTTCAACGTTGCTGTCGTGAGTCTTATGTTCATAAAAAAGAAATGGTTCACCTTTGGCATCTTATGCTGGGCCGCTGTAATAGGGTACAGCAGGATCTACCTTGGAGTCCATTTCCCCGGCGATGTGATCTGCGGTGCCCTTCTTGGCTCATTCACAGGATGGGTTTTTTACAGACTCTATGATTATACAGACAAAAGGTTATTAAAGGTAACTGCAGAACTCTCAGCAGATGATGAGAGCTGATAATTGATAAACACATACTGTCCGGATAAATGCTTTGTCTCGATCTAGTTTCAACAGATCCTGTTTTCAACCTTGCAGCAGAGGAATACCTGCTGAAATACACTGAAGATGAGTATTTTATCCTTTATATTGACGATCCTTCGGTTATTATAGGCAAACATCAGACCGCCCACAGGGAGGCCGATACAGAGTTTGTGACAAGAAACAGGATCCCTGTTATAAGAAGGATATCGGGCGGCGGAGCTGTCTTTCATGACAGGGGGAATCTCAATTTTGCATTCATAATAAAAAGCAGTGCCGGAAAGCAGGTCAATTTCAAAAAATATTCTCTTCCTGTAATTGAATTCCTTTCATCAACAGGAATCGATGCAAAATTTGAAGGGAAGAGCGACATTAGGGCAGAGGGTAAAAAGATATCAGGCAATGCAGAACATGTTTTCCGTGAAAGGGTCCTTCATCATGGAACACTGCTATTCAGCACAGACCTTGCTACGCTGAAAGCTTCCCTGCGAAGTGATACATCACATTACAGAACACATGGAGTAAGTTCCAATCCTGCAGCCGTTACAAATATTAAAGAACTTCTGCCATCCATGTCCGATATCAACGATTTCCGGGCTTCAATGCTTGAATTCTTCCTTGAGAAAGAGGGTAATGCACTTTCGGCATTGACAGGAGAAGATAATGAACATATTAAGGCAATAGCGGATGACAGGTACCGGACCTGGGAATGGAATTATGCTTATGGCCCCGGATATATATTTGAAAATAAGACCGTTATCAACGGCAGCCCGGTTGCAATCAGTTTGGCTGTAAAAGATGGATTGATAAGCAACAGCCTGATTGAAGGTAGTGGCAAAATCAAAGAGGCTGCCGGTAAACTTGTTGCCTGCAGACATATGCCGGAGAGCATAGGGGAAGTTCTTCGTCAGGAAGAAATACAGATCCGGGAGTCGGATGTGTTCAATTTCTTTTAGGAGTATTCAGGATGCAGGGGGCGGGGAGCATGACGAGACAACAAGTACTGATGAGAAGTGAGTAAGGGTGATCCAGGATCGAATTCCCCCTTTGAAGGGGGTAGGGGGATGTTTTTGGATGGTGCAGCGAGCAGGGGATGTTTTTGCAGGGTGAAGGTTATATTGAATTGAAAAACAGTAATTTTTGGTATATTTTATGGATATTCTCAAATCAATATTCGTCTGGCTGACCGGGATTGCATTCATTATAATATTTTTCCCGGTGACCTTTCTGATCTGGCTGATTGCACTCCCGTTCGACAGAAATCGCTCAGCAGTGCATGGCATGCTTGTTTTTCAGTCATTGCTTGTTTCATATATAGTCCCTGTCTGGAGCCTTAGAATAGAGGGAAGGGATAAAGCAGTTAAAGGAACAACATATGTTATTATCTCAAATCATCAGTCAATTCTGGATATCCTGCTTATAAACTGTTTGAGATACCGCTTCCGGTGGATATCAAAAATTGAGAACACTAAGCTCCCCTTCCTTGGCTGGTATCTTAAAATGGCGGGTTATTTAACAGTTGACAGGGGTAATAAGGAAAGCAAGGAAAAAATGATTGAAGAGGCTCTTGATTGCCTTAAAAGGGATATATCAATAATGCTTTTCCCCGAAGGGACAAGGTCTGCCGACAGGCAGATAGGGTTCTTTAAAAGAGGGGCATTCCAGCTTGCAATTATGGCAGAAAAACCTATATTGCCTGTTATAATAGACGGATCGGGAGGGGTTCTTCCGAAGCACGGCCTTATCTTCGGAGGGTTTCATAAAATAGCTGTAAGGGTACTTGATCCTGTACCGCCCGAAAGATTCGGCACAAAGGACTGGGATACTCTGGCGCTGGAGTTCCAGACGATGATGACAGAAGAACTCAGAAAGCTGAGGGAAGAGAAAACAACCAAATGACGCACAATCCATCATACCGCAGGATCCTGCACAGAATGGGATATTATGATTACCAGCAGGGTCTTATTAATAATTTCCTCGTACAGGAAAACGGATGGCTCAGTCATCAGCAGAAATGCAGGAACTTCATACTTAAGGCAATTGAATTTTTTAAGCCGGCGAAAATTACCGTTCTCGGCAGCGGATGGCTTATGGAACTTCCGCTTATTGAAATGGCAGAGCAGACAAATGAAATATGTCTTGTTGATATAATTCACCCCCCGGAGGTAGTGACCCAGGCCTCTTCCTTAAAAAAAGTAAAACTAATTGAAGATGATATTTCAGGAGGGCTGATAGAAATGGTATGGGAAGCAGCAGGGAAGCGCACCTTCCTGAACAGGCTTAAGTCACTGGATGGGTTTGTGGTACCTGAGTACAGATCCCTCGCAGATCCGGGTCTTGTAATTTCACTTAATATACTGACACAGATCGAAGTACTGCCTCTGGCTCTTTTGAGAAAAAAGACAAAGGCCTCTGACGACGAATATCTGCTTCTCAGGAAGAAGATTCAGTCGAAACACCTGGAATATCTTAAACTGCATGATTCGGTAATTATCTCCGATATTTCTGAACTGTTTACAAGAGCCGGAGGTAAAACAGAAAAGGTGAACACCCTTCTTGTAGATTTGCCTGAAGGTATTATAAGGGATAAGTGGCAGTGGGATGCTGATCTGAAAGGCCGTGATTTTAATCTCAGGCATTCGTCATTCGAAGTGGCAGCTGTAATTCTTTGACTATGATTACGAGAGACAAGGCTGAATATTCGGATCTCGCGGCAAAATACAGGGATCTGGCAGAAAAAGAAAGGAAAGTCCTGCTCTTGATCTCTGTTTTCCGCCTCCTCACCTTCGCCGGAGGCATAATTCTTACATGGCTGGCATTTACCTTATCGAAGTATTATGGTTTTGCTGCTTTGATACTGACCCTGGTAATATTTGTTTATTTGCTTAAGCTTTATTCTGAACATTTGCTAAAGCAGCAATTACTTTTGGATCTTGAGCTTATTAATCTGAATGAGATAAAGGCTGTTGAAGGTGATTTTTCGATATTCCCGGACGGATCCTCGTTCGCTGTGAGGGGACATGATTTCTCTTATGATACTGATGTATTTGGCCCGGGGTCATTATTCCAGTTCCTTAACAGGACCTGTACCGGTTATGGCAGTGAAGTGCTTGCCGGCTGGCTGTCCGACCCATATGAGTTAAATACTTTGCTTAAAGTAAGACAGCAGACTGTAGCAGAAATCGGACTTAAGATAAAATGGAGACAAAGTTTTCTTGCAACAGGCATTAACAGGAACCTTGACAGAAAGAATATCCTGGGGATGACAAAATGGCTGGCGTCCGGACAGAAGAACAAATCATCCGCCATCCGCAGGATTTTATTATGGGCACTTCCCTCGCTGGCTTGCATCACACTTTTACTGACAGCTGCGGGCCTTGTACATTACAGTATATTCGTTTCAGTATTTCTTGCAGACCTGTTAATTGTTCTCTTTAACCTTAAAAGCACTCAGTCGGTTCACGAAGAGCTGACGGGCAGATATAACTTTCTGTCGTCATTGGGCAGTCTCATTGAACTTATTGAAAGTGAGCAATTCGAGTCAGCCCTTATTGGGAAAATGAAGGAAGATATTAAAGGAGGCAGGCTGTCGGCAGTAAAGGCCCTGAAAGAGCTGAGCAGGGTCATCCGGGCATTTGACAGCCGCCTTAACATCTTTGTCGGCTTTATTTTCAATGGATTGTTTCTGTGGGATCTTCATTGCCTGAGGAAACTTGATGGCTGGAAGGCCGCTTACAGGGAACAATTCCCAGCCTGGCTCGACATGCTTGGCCAGGTTGATGCTTTCATAAGCCTGGGTAACTATTCATATAATAACCCTGAATTTGTTTATCCCCTTCCTTCGGGTGATATGACACCTTTTCAGGCCAGGCAGCTTGGACATCCTCTTATTGATAACAATAAGAGGGTCTGTAATGACTTCATGCTTCCTTCAAAGGGCAGGATCTGCATAATAACAGGAGCCAATATGGCAGGTAAAAGTACTTTCCTGAGGAGTGTTGCTGTTAATATGATACTGGCAATGGCAGGAGCCCCGGTATGCGCCGCTGAGATGAGATTCCTGCCGGCGAGATTGTTCACAAGCATGCGGACAACTGATTCACTCTCATCAAACGAATCATATTTCTATGCTGAGCTTAAAAGGCTCAGACAGCTTGAGCAGAAGGTGCTTACAGGAGAGAATATCCTTTTTATTCTTGATGAGATCCTGAAGGGGACCAATTCAGAAGATAAAAGCCTGGGATCTAGGCTATTCCTGAACAAGATAATAAGCCTTGGCGGGACGGGCCTTATAGCTACGCACGACACTTCCCTCGGCCGCCTGGAAGAAGAATACCCTGAAGTGATAATAAATAAATGCATTGAAGTCGAGATCGATGGAGAGATAATTCGTTTCGATTATAAGCTGCGCGATGGAATTGCAAGTAAAAAGAATGCAGTCCTGTTAATGAAACAAATGGGTATAATTCCCTGAATGCAAATGCCAGGTTTCTGTTTTTATTTCCAGCCCCTGCCGGCAGGGCCACTTATTCTTATTCAGCTCTTTATCTTTAGATGCCAGAGGATAAATCGGTTTGATTGTTGAAAAAATGATAGCCGGAGACACCTCTAATTAACTATATTTGCGCAAAATTTCCTGGAAATGACTGTTGTCGGATACTCTGAAGAGCATATAAAAACACTTGAATGGAGGGAACATATAAGGCTTCGCCCGGGCATGTACATTGGCAAGCTGGGTGATGGGTCCTCCCAGGATGATGGCATCTATGTCCTGTTGAAGGAAGTGATGGATAATGCCATTGACGAATTTATGATGGGTTTCGGAAAGAAGGTGGATGTTGAGATAAACGGAAGGGAAGTAAGGGTTAGGGATTATGGCCGTGGTATCCCTCTTGGCAAGTTACTCGATGCCGTTTCAAGGATGAATACCGGAGCCAAATACGATTCAAAGGCTTTCAAGAAATCAGTGGGGCTTAACGGGATTGGGGTTAAAGCTGTTAATGCCCTATCTTCAAGATTTGTTGTAAAATCGGTTCGCGACGGACAGTTGAAGATCGGAGAGTTTGAACACGGGCTGCTTATAAAAGATCATCCGGTTAAGTCGACAGATGAAGAAAATGGGGTTGAAGTAATATTTCAGCCTGACGAGAACATGTTTGGAAATTATTTCTATATGTCGGAATACGTAGATACAATGTTGAAAAATTACGTATATCTGAATTCCGGGCTTGTTATTAACTTCAATGGCAATAAATTCTTTTCCAGGAACGGACTGGCTGATCTGCTTAATGAGAACATGAGCAAGGAAGGCCTTTATCCTCTCATTCACATTAATGGAGAGGATATTGAGGTGGCATTTACTCACGGCCTTCAGTACGGAGAAGATTACTACAGCTTTGTTAATGGTCAGAATACAACACAGGGTGGTACACATCTTTTAGCCTTCAAGGAAGCACTTGTAAGAACGATTAGGGATTTTTACAAGAAGGACTATGATCCTGCCGACATACGTTCATCAATAATCGCCGCTATAAGCATTAAAGTTGAGGAACCGATATTTGAATCACAGACAAAGACCAAGCTGGGATCAAAGGATATGGGTCCGGAAGGACCGTCGGTAAGGACCTTCATAACTGATTTTATAAAGAAGCACCTTGATGATTACCTTCATAAAAATTATGAGACTGCAGGTATCCTGCTGAAGAAGATCCAGGAATCGGAAAAAGAAAGAAAGGCTATTTCTTCAATTCAGAAAATCGCAAGGGACAGGGCAAAAAAGGTAAGTCTGCATAACAAAAAACTGAGAGATTGCAGGGTGCACTATAACACAAACGATCCGAATAAGCTTGATTCAACAATATTCATTACCGAGGGTGATTCTGCAAGCGGATCGATAACCAAATCCAGAAATGTAGAGACCCAGGCTGTTTTCAGCCTGAGAGGCAAACCGCTTAATTCTTTCGGACTTACCAAGAAGATTGTCTATGAGAATGAAGAATTCAACCTTCTCCAGGCTGCACTTAACATAGAAGACGGCATCGAGAATCTCCGTTATAACAATGTTGTAATAGCGACTGACGCCGATGTCGACGGCATGCATATAAGACTGCTTATGCTAACCTTCTTCCTGCAGTTCTTTCCTGAGCTTGTTAAGAAGGGACATGTATATATACTTCAGACACCTCTTTTCAGGGTGAGGAACAAGAAGGAGACACGATACTGTTACAGTATTGAGGAAAAGTTGAAAGCTATCAGGGATCTGGGCCCTGACCCTGAAATAACTCGTTTCAAAGGACTCGGAGAGATATCTCCTGATGAGTTTGGTCATTTTATCGGCAAGGATGTGCGCCTGGAACCTGTTAGAATGAGGAAGAATGATGCTGTGAACGGTTATCTTGAGTTTTACATGGGAAAGAACACCCAGGCTCGTCAGGATTTTATTATTGAGAATCTCAGGATTGAAGAAGACGTACTGGAAGAAGAAAGATAAAATGTTTTTCAGGGAGTGGCTGGTGTAACTATGGAAGAATTTGAACTTGATAATGAAATACCTGATGCAGGTGAGACTTCTGCCGGGGGAGGAGAGGGGCCTGCAGCGCTGCATACTGTAACTGCATTATCCGGGATGTACCAGGACTGGTTCCTTGATTATGCTTCTTATGTGATCCTCGAACGTGCCGTGCCGCATCTTAATGATGGCCTTAAACCTGTTCAGCGGCGCATTCTCCATTCGATGAAAAGAATGGATGACGGGCGCTTCAATAAGGTGGCCAATATTATAGGGCACACCATGCAGTTCCATCCGCATGGAGACGCTTCAATAGGTGATGCCCTGACCCAGCTCGGGGAAAAAGACCTGCTTATCGATATACAGGGCAACTGGGGTAATATCCTTACAGGCGATGTTGCAGCTGCACCACGATATATTGAAGCCCGGCTTTCCAAATTTGCACTCGAGGTAATCTTCAACCCAAAAACAACTGAATGGAAATCATCTTACGACGGCCGCAATAAAGAACCTGTTACCTTACCTGTTAAATTTCCTCTTCTTCTTTTCATGGGAGTCGAAGGTATTGCTGTAGGTCTGGCATCAAAAATCCTTCCGCATAATTTTAACGAACTGATAGATGCTACAATAAGTTATCTGCAGGGCCATGACTTCAGCATATATCCCGATTTTCCCACCGGAGGGATGATAGATATTTCAAAATACAATGACGGGCAGAGAGGCGGTGTTGTTAAGGTAAGGGCAAGGATCGAAAAGGTCGACAAGAAAGAGCTTGTTATAACCGAGATACCTTACGGAAAGACAACATCCTCCCTTATCGAGTCAATAATCAAGGCTAATGATAAAGGAAAGATAAAGATCAGAAAGATAGATGACAATACTGCAGCAAACGTAGAGATTGTCATCAGCCTTATGCCCGGTGTCTCGCCTGATAAGACAATCGATGCCCTCTACGCCTTTACCGATTGCGAGTATTCGATATCACCGAATACATGCGTTATAACAGAAAACAGACCGTCCTTTATGGGTGTCAGCTCTTTGCTCAAGAACTCTGCCGACAGGACTGTTTCCCTGCTAAAAAGTGAACTTGAGATAAGACAGGCCGAACTTCAGGATGAATGGCATAATTCATCGCTCGAGCGCATCTTTATTGAGGAAAAGATCTATCGCGATATAGAGGAATGTGAGACATGGGAGTCTGTCATATCAGCAATTGATAAAGGGCTCAAACCCTTCAAAAAGAAACTTCTCCGTGAAGTGACCCGCGAGGATATAATAAGGCTGACTGAAATAAAAATTAAAAGAATTTCCAAATACGATTCGACAAAAGCAAACCAGCATATAAAGGATATTGAGCTGGAAATGGAGGAAGTAAAAAATCACCTTAGTAACATTATTCCCTTTACGATAAACTACTTCAAGCAGATAAAGAAGAAATACGGCAAGGGCAGGGAAAGAAGGACAGAGATAAGAAGCTTCGATACAATACAGGCAACAAAAGTAGTGGCAAATAATGCCCGGCTTTATATTAATGCAAAAGAAGGATTTATAGGGACCGGCCTGAAGAAAGATGAATTTGTATGCGAGTGCTCGGATATTGACGATATAATAGTTATAAGGAAAGACGGGGTTTACCTTATAACAAAGGTTGCCGATAAGATCTTTGTCGGGAATGATATTATTTATGCCCAGGTATTCCTTAAGAACGATGAACGCACAATCTATAACATCGTCTACCAGGATGGGAAGGACGGTCCGCTGCTTGCGAAGAGATGTGCAATAACCGGACTTACACGCGATAAGGAATATAATCTTACAAGGGGTGCACAGGGTTCACGGATCGTTTATTTCAGCGCCAATCCAAATGGTGAAGCTGAAGTGATAAGGGTGCATCATAAACCAAAAGCACGGCTCAAAAAGCTTGTCTTTGAATTTGATTTCGGGCAGATGGCAATTAAAGGCAAATCGTCGATGGGAAATATACTTACAAAAAACCCTGTTCAGAGAATCGTGCTTAAGGAAAAAGGGCTTTCCACCCTTGGCGGCAGAAAGATCTGGTTTGACGATGCAGTCCTAAGGCTCAACGTAGATGGAAGAGGAACTTACATGGGAGAATTCAGCGCTGATGATAAATTATTGGTTGTAACAAAAAACGGGTATTTCAGGCATACCGGCTTTGATCTTTCAAATCATTTTGAAGAGAACATACTCCTTATAGAGAAATACAAGCCAGGCAAGGTCTTTTCCGTGATATACTGGGATGCTGACCAGAACTACCATTATGTAAAGAGGTTCATGACAGAAGAATCTGAAAGACCTTTATGCTTCATTGGCGAGAATCCCGAATCAAAACTGATAAGTATAACCGAAGTTGAATACCCGCGGTTCGAGATTAAGTTCGGGGGCAAACATAAAAACCGTGAAAACGAGATAATTGAAGTTGAAGGGTTCATCGGAGTGAAAAGCTATAAGGCCAAAGGCAAAAGACTTACAAGCTATGTTGTTGATAATATCCATGAAGTTGAGCCGGTTGTAAAGAAAGAAAATGCATCACGGGAAGATAAGGATGATAGTGATGAAACACGGCAACAGCTGAGAGACGATCCTGCCCAAATGAAGCTTGAATTATAATGCCCCGGAATAAAATTGTATATATTGTTGGATTCATGGGCAGCGGAAAATCAACCGCAGGAAGAAAGCTCGCTCTGTCTCTTGGCTGGAAATTCATAGACCTTGACAGGAAAATAGAAGAATTTGCCGGAAAAACAATTCCCGATATTTTTGAGCAGGACGGAGAAAGTCGTTTCAGGATTATAGAATCGGAAATGCTTCAAAAGGCGGGGTCGCTTACCGAGACAATCGTATCGACCGGCGGAGGAACCCCATGCCATGATGATAATATGGAGTATATGCTTTCCACGGGATTAATTGTCTACCTGAAAATGACGCCGGAACAGCTTACGAAGCGTTTGCTGGAATCGTCAGGAGAAAGGCCGCTTATCAAGAACGTACCCGATGAGCATCTTGAGACATTCATAGAAAAGATGCTCGCAATACGCGAAAAATGGTATAGCAGGGCAAGCCTTATTGTTGATGGGATGTCTGTTGATTATTCTTTGTTAAACAATTTAATTACAGGCCAATTTAATAGCTGATTTAACAGATATAATTCTTAATTTAGTAAGGTAAATACCGCCACTGTAATGAGGAACAGACAATTTGCAGTCAGACCGGGGGAATCAGAAATACTAAATAAAGTTAAATCAAACGATTGGGGGTCTTTAACAAAGAGATTCTCCGCCGAAAGACTTTTTAAATACAACTATTTCAACATTATCTGTGGAGATCTTTCTTCTGTTGCAATAACAAAAAACAAGTGGTTCCCGGAGTATATCCTTAAAGCCGGATCGGAAGGCGATATGGGTCTGCTGTCAGTAATTAAAAAAATTGTTGCAGACACATCACTTGATGAAGGTTTGCGCCAGCGGGCCTCTGAGATATCCGAAAACCTTGAAGAGATTGATCTGTCTGTAACCGAGGCCAAATTCTCCGACCTTAATGAGGAAAAGAGGATCCTTGCAGCAAGACTGATGCTTACGGGGATAAGAGTTCCCCGGACATCTGAAATACTCCGCCTCCTGAAAGACAAATCGATTAACATCAGCAGGATCGGGCTTTTTATGGTTGGAAAGTTCAGGATCACATCATTGATACCTGAAGTATGCGAGTCTCTCACAACAGAAGGGCTTGAAGAAGATGCTGTTTCAGTGCTGAAGTCCTTCGGAGCCGAAGCTGAGAATGAACTGTTTAAATGCTATTTTAAATACTCTGGTAACCCAAAGGTAAGCACAAACATCCTGCGGGTATTCAACAAAAGCACCTCGGCAAGAAGCACTTCGTTCAGTTTTGAAATGCTATGGGCTGCTTCAAGGCAGTTAAGAGAAATGGCCCTGACATTACTCCTTGACAAAAAGTATAAGCCCCCGGTTGGAGACAGAAACCGTCTCTGTAAATTATTGTATGAAACAGCAGGTATAATTGCTGATCTCTTATCAGCAGACATAGCATTCAGAAAGAATAATAAGAACCACCTTGCCAATGTAATAAGTAAAGAATGCTCAAGATGGAAGTTTTTCTTCGCGGGTATTTATTCCTTGATAAATCTGCAGGATAACATTATCGGACTAAAAGACGAAACAAAAACAGAAATACCTGATATTGATAAATATGCCGGTAATTTAGCTGCTATAGTTCTCGGCAGGAAGAGAAGTTTTCCTGACCTTATTTCTTTAGGAAAAAGTGCTGAAGAAAGAAAATTAAAGAAGCTGGGCCAATACTTCAATGTCACGATACCCCCTTATGATGAAGTGTGCGAGAAGATAATTAATTATAGTTGTAATTCTATAAGTGTCTGGACAAAGGCTTGTTTAATCCGGGAGCTGGATCCGGCAAGGTTTAAAGCTTTTGAGGATTCGGTAATTGCTCTTTTGTTTGGTTCCGAAGAAATACTTCAGGAAGAAGCAGCAAGATTACTTTCAGGATCAGGATCTGAAAGTTATAGCTCGGTTTTGCAAAGGATACCTGAAAAGACAAGATCCAGAATTGCGAAGATCAACTCCCCGGGATATGATAACGAAGCAACGCTTTTTGAGAAGACCCGGTTTCTGGCAAAATTATTCGTTGGAATACCCGAGGATGAATTGTTAATGCTTGCTTCGGGAATGAAGTTCATAAGGAACAGTGAAATACCGCTTAAAGAGAGTAAATGCATTGTTTGGACTTTGCTTCCTGGCAATATCAATCCGGAAGTGATTATATTAAATAACAGTAACCAGGGCGATATTCCCGGGAAAATAAAGGGCGCTGACTTGTATATTCTATCTCTTGAGTCAATTGAAGAATTTCACCGTCATTTCCCCGGGCACACATTTGAAATTATGAAGTACATCGATGAAAATGAATAATCAGATTATCCGGTAATTATAGTTTATATCATATTTCAGGAAGAACATGGCTGCAGAAGAAATAAAAGACAGGAAAAATCCTTTCCCCGGGCTGAGACCATTCCTTCAGGAAGAAAGCGGGCTTTTCTTCGGACGGGAAAATGAGACCAGGGAAATAATTAGGAAACTGCTTGAAAACAGGTTCGTTGCTGTGATCGGGACCTCCGGCAGCGGGAAATCATCAATGGTGAATTCAGGTGTTATTCCGGGCTTACTAAAAGACAAGGATACCGGTGCATGGAAGGTAATCTCATTGCACCCCGGCGGCAATCCGCTGAAGAGCCTCTCAGATACCTTCGCAAGATCCATCCTGGGCAACAATGCTTTTAGTGAGTCTGATGATACAGTGATATCACATCTCAGGGATAATCCCAACTGGATATCATCATCATTGAAGAATATAGTCTCCGGATCCGGAGAAAAGATTCTTTTTGTTGTTGATCAGTTTGAAGAGCTCTTCACAGGCAGTTCTGAAGATAACCGTTACAACAAACCGGAAGATGCTGTCAGGTTTGCCGTAATGCTTGAAAATGCTGTTAAGCAGAAGTCGGTCGAGGTATATGTTATTATCCTTGTGCGTTCGGATTTTGTTGGGGAATGTGCGGTTTTTCATGGTCTTATTGAAATGATGAATAACAGTAATTTCCTTGTACCCCGCATGACATGGGAAAATTATAAAGCTGTTATAGAGAATCCCGTTAAAGCTGCCGGTGCAGAGATAGACCCCAAACTTGTTGTTGCAATCCTTAACGATCTGGGGGATCAGTCTGATCAGCTTCCTGTGCTGCAGCATCTTATGATGCGTTCCTTTGACTATTGGAAGGAGCATGGAGGTGAGAGCAGACCAATTGAAATAACTGATTACACTGCAGTAGGAACTATAAGTGGTGCCATATCACGTCATGCCGATGAGGCTTTTAATGAACTCACTGACGAGGGTAAGGATATTTGCAAAAGACTTTTCAAGGCTATAACAGGAAAGGGGAGCGATAACAGGGGGATAAGACATCCCATGACATTTGGAGCTTTAAAATCAGTCGTACAGTGCAGTGACAGGGATCTTTTGAATGTTGTTGAAAAATTCCGGACTGCCGAAAGATCTTTCATAGTGCCACGTTATAATGCTCCAATAAACGATGATACATTTATTGATCTCTCACACGAGAGCATTATGCGCCTGTGGGGCAGGTTAAAAGAATGGATAGATGACGAAGCGGCAAGCGTGAGAATGTACAGGCGGCTTTCTGAAGCATCAGCCATGTATCAGCAGGGTAAAACAACACTTCTGAAAAATCCGGACCTTCAACTTGCGATTAACTGGAGAGAGAAGCAAAAACCAACAGTAAAATGGGCAGAAAGGTACGATCCTGCTTTTGAAAGAGCAATTGTGTATCTCCGTACAAGCGAAAAAGCATGGATAGAAGAGGAGGAAAGAAAATCGACACAGCAGAAAAAGAAGATAAAGGCCGGACGGGTAATTGCTTCAATCCTGGGAATCATTGCAGTAATTTTCCTGGGCCTGATGCTTGTAGCCTTCATCCAGAAGAATGTAACAAATAGGCAGCGAGTGGATGCTCTAAAACAAAAAGCTGCTGCTATAGAATATGCGACAGCATCAGAACGGGTTGCAATAGCCTCAAGGATGCAGCTGGCTTCTGCTGATTCGGTTATCGATGAAGCAAAAAAGAATGAAGCAGAGGCATTACAGCAGAAAGCGATTCTTGAAAACAGGAGCCTTGTTGCAGAACGCCGGATAATAAATGCTGAAACCATTGTAAAGAATTCAATCGACGAAAAGAACTTAGTTGCCGGCAAAAGGATGATATCGCTTGGTAAATCATTGGCGCTGAAATCTTTGCTTGTGCCTGAGCAGAAAGATCTCCAGGCTCTGCTTGCTTATCAGGGCTATCTCTTCAACAACCGCAACGGAGGCGACAGTAACGATGCAGATATTTACCAGGGACTCTACAATATTACAAAAGCCTATGGAAACAAGAACTACAGGAACTTTTCCGGACATACTGATGCAATAACAAGTATCGCCTTTGTACCTGGTCAGAGGGAATTCTATACCTCCGGAGCAGATGGAAAGATAATCAGGTGGGGACTGGATAACAGGAATCAGAGTCTGCAGGTCATCTATTCAGGATCTGAGATCATAAATGTTCTCGCAATAAGCCCTGATCAGAACTGGCTGGCTTCAGGCAGCCAGAATGCCGGGATAAAAATGATACCTCTGAAAGGTAACGGTATCGGATATGAGCTTAAAGGGCACTCCGGGCCTGTAAAGTCTCTAATATTTTCCTATGACGGGCGATACCTTTATTCAGCATCACTTGACGGGCGGGTGCTTAAATGGGATCTGTCAGCAAAGACATCAACTGATATTTCACAAGGATTGGGCGAGCTTACATCCATAGACCTGTCATCTGACAACAGGTATATCGCAGGTATAAGCAATGAAGGAAAAGTAGTTGTGTGGGATCCGGAAAAAAATACTGAAAATTTCAGGATCGAAGCTGATGGTAAAAGAATAAAAGCAGTCAGATTCAAACCTGACGATGATATTCTTGGAATTGGATATACTGACGGATTCTTCGAATTATGGGATATATCGTCAAAGACGAAGGTCTCGGGAATTAAAGCACATGCTGCTGATGTTAATGATATCCGTTTCAACAGCAAGTTCTCACAGATAGCAACAGCATCAAACGATGGCTCAATTAAACTCTGGAACTCAGGGGATTTTGCAGCGCTCCCCATAAGCCTTGAAGATAATGAGGGACTCGTAATAACGATCGAATTCAGTCCTGACGGTCAGGTTATAGTGTCAGGAAGCGCAGGTAAATCCGATAATCTTAAAGGCCGTGCCACAAATAATGAACTTCTTGCACAGGATGTCTGTTCAGCCGTCACAAGAAATTTCACAATGGATGAATGGATCGCCTTTGTGGGAAGAGATATTGAATTTGAGGCGACATGTCCTGAAAAGCAGTATAATATAAAGGTAAAGGAGATAAAATAAAACTCTTCTTGCCAGAGCTGGATTTTTCCCTAAATTTGCAGGCTTTCAAGGTGCTCTGAACAAGAGTACTTTGTTATGTGTTTATTCAAAAACATAATTATATGAAGAACAGGAAAACGCTATTGATGATACTTGACGGTTGGGGAATCGGTGATGGTTCAAAATCGGATGTTATAAGCACTGTGCCAACACCAAATCTTGATCTTCTGATAAACAAATACCCTCATTCAAGGCTCTTTGCCTCAGGTGAGAATGTCGGTCTGCCTGACGGACAAATGGGTAATTCGGAGGTGGGTCATCTAAACATAGGAGCAGGGAGGATCATTTACCAGGACCTCGTTAAAATAAACCTCGAGTGCAAGACAGGCAAGATAAGGAAGAACAGGGTTCTGACAGAAGCCTTTACCTATGCACGTGACAATAATAAGCAGGTACATTTTATGGGATTATTGTCTGACGGAGGTGTTCACTCAATGGATAAGCATCTCTATTACCTGTGTGATATCACAAAGGATTACGGGCTAAGGAATGTATTTGTTCACGGTTTCGGAGACGGGCGGGATACTGATCCGCGAAGTGGTAAGGGTTACATGAAGAACCTTCTTGATAATCTGAAAGGCTCTGATGTTAAGGTAGCCTCTTTTATTGGAAGATATTATGCGATGGACAGGGATAAAAGGTGGGAGAGGATCAGGGAAGCCTATGATCTCATTGTTCACGGTAAGGGAGAAAAGACAACGGACATACTCGATGCTATGCAGAGATCATACGATGCAGGCGTAACTGATGAATTTATGAAACCGATTATTGTTGTCAATGATAATGCTGAACCTGTAGGAACAATAAGGGAAGGTGATGTGATTGTCTTTTTTAATTTCAGGAACGACAGGGCTAAAGAACTCACGATAGCCCTTACACAGAAAGATATGCCGGAGTTCGGAATGAAGACATTGCAACTTCATTATTGCACTTTGACCCCTTACGATGCTACTTTTAAAGGACTTCATGTTATTTATCCAAAGGAAAACGCAGATAATACAATAGGTGAGGTGCTTGCACGGGCAGGTAAAAGTCAGTTAAGGATAGCTGAGACTGAAAAATACGCTCACGTTACTTTCTTCTTTTCAGGAGGAAGGGAAGAGGCCTTTGAAAATGAAGAGAGGATACTAATTGCTTCGCCAAAAGTTCCGACCTATGATCTTCAGCCTGAGATGAGCGCTTATCAGGTAAAAGATGCGGTAATAAAAGCTATAGATACTGAGAAGTTTGACTTCATATGCCTGAATTTCGCAAATGGAGATATGGTAGGACATACCGGTGTATATCAGGCGATAATGAAAGCCGTGGCAACTGTAGATGAATGTGCCGGAGAAGTTGTTAAAGCAGCTACAAGCAAAAATTACGATGTTCTGATAATAGCCGATCACGGGAATGCAGATTATGCTTTAAATGAAGACGGGTCCCCCAATACGGCCCATTCATTGAATCCGGTGCCATGTATCCTGGTCAGCAATGATTACAAAGCAATTAAAGAGGGGATCCTTGCAGATGTGGCTCCGACTCTGCTTACAATAATGGGGATCGGCACCCCGAAGGAAATGACAGGAAAAGTACTTGTTTAATTCGCGGTTAATTTATGCTCCGCATTGATGACGTGATCTTCTCTATGGATATTATAGAGAAGAAATTTAAATGTGACCTTACCAGTTGTAAAGGCAATTGCTGCAGGTATGGCGATTCAGGTGCTCCCCTGACTTCCGGGGAGGTGGAAATACTTGAGAAGATATGGCCGGAAGTAAAACCCTATCTCAGACAGGAGGGCATTTCTGCTATTGAGAGGCAGGGGACCAGTGTTATTGATGGTGATAAAGAAAGGGTGACACCTCTGATAAATAATGAAGAGTGTGCCTATACAGTTATATCTGATGGTATCTATATGTGCGGCATTGAAAAAGCCTGGCATGAACAAAAAATCAAATTCCGCAAACCCCTTTCATGTCATCTTTTCCCGGCAAAAATGAAAAGTTTTTCAGGATTCAGGGCCGTCAACTACCAGGAATTGCCTATATGCAGCAGTGCACTTGAGAATGGGAACAAAAAGGGCATGTATGTATACGAATTCTTAAAAGCTCCTCTTATCAGAGCCTTTGGAGAAGAAATGTATGATCAGCTATGCATAGCTGCCAGGGAACTGAAAAAAAAATAAAATAGTATTTCAGAATACTAAAAATAAAATATCTTTGAATTACGATTATTTAAAACCTAAAACTAATTATTTATGAAGAAACAATTTCTGTTGATTGTTTTGTTAGTGTTTGCGGGTTTATCAACCCTCATGGCACAAACAAAAGTAATTACAGGTACAGTTACCTCCGCTGTGGAGGGAGAAGGCGGAATTCCCGGAGTAACGATCCAGGTTAAGGGCACTACAATCGGTACCCTTACTGATCAGAACGGGAGTTTCTCAATTACTGTACCTCAGAATGCAACCACTCTTGTATTCTCATACATTGGTATGAAGAAACAGGAAGTCGATATTGCAGGCCGTTCGGTCATAAATGCTATTATGGAGTCTGACCTTCTTGGTCTTGACGAAGTAGTGGTGACAGCTCTGGGTATCTCGAGAGAGAAGAAATCCCTGGGCTACTCCGTTCAGGAAGTAGGCGGGGATAATATTAGCAAAACAAAAGAGTCAAACTTTGTGAACGCACTCTCTGGTAAGATCTCCGGGGTTCAGATCATGCAATCCAATACAATGGGCGGATCTGCCAATGTTCTTATAAGGGGTTACAAGTCTCTTATGAACAGTAACCAGGCTCTCTTTGTTGTTGATGGTGTTCCGATCGACAATAGCATCACCAACACGTCTACACAGGTAAATGCAGGAGGAGGATACGACTACGGAAATGCAGCATCTGATATTAACCCTGATGATATCGAATCGATGTCAGTCCTCAAGGGAGCTGCTGCTACTGCCCTCTACGGATCACGTGCCGCTAACGGGGTTATAATGATCACAACAAAGAAGGGTTCAGCAAGAAAAGGTGTAGGCGTTACAGTCAACGCCGGTCTTATATTCAGCAAGATCGACAAGAATACCCTTCCTAAGATCCAGAAGGAATATGGAGGCGGTTACGGTCAGTACTATGATGATCCATCAGGATATTTCTGGTATGACGATCTTGACGGAGACGGAAGTTTGGATCTTATCGTTCCGACAGCTGAAGATGCAGCCTGGGGAGGAAAATTCGATCCGGATATTCAGGTCATCGACTGGGTTGGTTTCGAACCTACAGATGCAGAGAATTACCTGAGGAAAGTACCGTGGGTCGCCGGCGAACATGATCTGGGCGATTTCTTTGAAACAGGTCTCAAACAGAACTACAATATTGCTCTCGATGGAGGGAATGACAAAGGTAATTTCAGATTATCCTATACAAGGCTTGGTGAAACCGGGATCCTTCCGAACAGTGAACTGAAGAAGAACACAGTTAACTTTGCCGGATCCTACAATCTGAGTGAAAAATTAACTGTCGAGTCAAATGTAACATACGTAAACGACAAGAACAAAGGCCGTTACGGAACAGGCTATGATCCGGGTAACCCGATGCAGTCACTTGGTCAGTGGTTCCAGCCAAACGTTGATATCTATGATCTGAAGAACTACTGGATCACTGAAGACCGCAGGCAAAGGACATGGAACTATAGCTATTATGATGATATTGAGATTCCTATTTATCATAATAATATTTACTGGACCCGTTACATGAACTATCAGAATGACGGCAGGGACAGGGTTTTCGGCTATGGTAAAGTTACATATGAGCTTACACCCTGGTTAAGCATTGAAGGCCGTGCCGCAACAGACTACTATTCCGAATTCCAGGAAGAAAGAGTTGCAATTTACAGTAACCAGACTTCAGACTACACAAAGTATCTCAGAAGTTTCTCAGAGACAAACCTTGATCTTATGGCAAGGTTCAATAAATCATTTGATAACTTCTCGCTTAACGGATTGCTCGGTGTAAACAGAAGGCGGAATAATGTAGCGTCTACAACAGGTACTACTGTTGGCGGATTACTGATTCCTGAATTTTATAACCTTATGAATTCAGCATCTCCCATATCAACATCAGAAACAGATGAGACCTATGGTGTGAACAGTATTTTCGGACAGGTTTCGTTAGGATATAAGAATATTATATATCTCGACCTTACTGGACGTAACGATAAATCTTCAACACTTCCTGAAGGAAACAACAGCTATTTCTATCCTTCGGTATCAACAAGCTTCATCTTTTCAGAGCTTCCCGGTCTTAAAGGTTCAAATGTATTCTCTTTCATGAAACTGAGACTTAATTATGCTGAAGTAGGAAATGACGCTCCGGTTTACAGCCTGCTTCAGACATATACACAGCGCGCAAATAACGGCACCCAGGGTGTTTTCCGTGTCAGTGATGTATTGCAGAATCCCAACCTTAAACCTGAACGGGCAAAGAGCTGGGAAGCAGGTCTTGAAACTAAATTCTTAAATAACAGATTCGGTTTTGACCTGTCATTGTACAGAACCCTTTCAATCGATCAGATTATGCCTGTTTCTATCAGCCCTTCATCAGGTTATGAACAGCGTTATGTCAATTCAGGAGAGATCGAAAATAAAGGTATTGAACTTGCTCTGAATGCAACTCTTATAAGATCCAATGATTTCACATGGGATATGCAGGTTAACTGGTTCAGGAATAAGAATACTGTCAACGACCTGTATGAAGGAGTAGAGAATATACAGCTCTCTTCACAATGGGATCTCAGTGTAAAT
>JAEAME010000310.1_pt1 | contig 55445 bp, 53 predicted proteins | sample 8958731 | NCBI WGS metagenome assembly JAEAME01 (sample SAMN16933194, study PRJNA681113) | bioreactor sludge metagenome | isolation source: anerobic bioreactor sludge (Control) | place: India:Bengaluru | collected 2018-10-24
GTACGGTGGTGTGAGAGGACGGTGATTAAAATAATTAATTACCTCCTACTCGATTGAGAAACGATTTTATTCTTTTTGGAACTTTTATTGATTATTGTTAAATAAATTACCGATTGTTTCAATAATACTTCCTATATCTGTATTAGTATTTGTGTTTGATTGTGAATTATTATCTTTTGAAGTATTATTGTTATTTGATATATTTCCCATCAAGCTTGTAAGTATTTGCTCAAGATTACCATTTTTAAGACTATTACTAATAAAGCTACCAGCTACTGAAGTTATTATTTTAGATATACTTTGTGATATTATTGGCTGTGATAAGATACTTGATATTGGAATGCTTCCATTAGAAACAAGTGTAGTTACCTTTTCCATAAGAGGTTTGTCGCCAAGCGATTGAATTGGTGCATAATTTTGAGTTTTATTAAGAAAACTATACAAGCCGACTATACTACTTATTTTTTCTACAATTGGTAGATATGTATTGATTTTAACAACTGTTTGAGCAGAGGCTAAAGGAGCAAAGCCTCTAACTAATCCTAATATGTTTTCCAGCTGATGAGGATTAGACATTACCCCTGTTATAAGGTTTGTTGCAGTACTAGTAATATTGGTGAAGCTTTTGTTACCAAATATGTACTTTGCACCTATTATAACTAATAACAATGTTACAGAAATAATACCACCCTCTTATCTCAATAATTTTTAATTGCTAGTATTCAATGTTTAGCATTATATATATTTTATGTAATTGTGATGAAATGGTTCATAAATTTATAAAAAATAATATGCAACAAAATAGTAATAACTGAATATTATATTCATAATATATGATATGATTGCATTTATATAAGGAGGGCATTATGACGAATAATATATTTAGAAGCTTTGATAATGACAATTCTGAAAGCAAGCTAGATGATAAATCAGCACAAAAACTTTCTAATAATCCGGAACTTGAAAAGTTTAAAGAAAAATATAAGGACAAATCAGATGAAGAGCTTTTAAAGGATGCAAAGGAGTACAGCGACAAGCTGAAATCTCAGTTAGGGGAAGAAGAATACAACAAGAAATTAAAAGAATTAAAGAAATTCGAGGTGTTTCTCAATAAGGAGCAAAAACAAAAACTAAATGACTTTTTAAATAAGATAACATAAATACTACTAGTAATTTAATTTCAATAAAAAACAAGTCAATAAAATTAAATATTTTATTGACTTGCAATATTTTTTGGATATTAGAAAATTGATTATATAAAATTATTTTTGTGCACTAATATGTGCTGCAACCTTTTTATCTTGAATTTTTATATGGTTTATAAACCATGCTGCTATGTTGTTTACTTTGAAAGTAATACCTACTGATGGTCCATTTTTGTCAAAATCATCACTAATTGCCTTTACATCATCTTTAAATGTTTGATGTAATTTTTTGTGATTTACTATGTCAGGATAATTATATTTTTGTTGAAGAACCTCTTCGTCTCCAAAATGTTTATCTGTATAGTTTTTCAAAAAATCAATTAACTTTTTAGTTTCATCTCTACCCTTACCTTGACTACTTGCCTCATAAAGATTGTTTATTGCAGCAATAAGCTCTTTATGCTGAGAGTCTATCAATGAATTTCCAGTTTCTAATGTTTTATCGTATGTATAAGCCATTCTAATCCTCCTAAGATTTAATTGTATAATTTTATCATTATCTTATATACCCCTATTATAGCGTATAAAACATTAATTAAAAAGATTTATTTTTTAATAGCTTTATGTTACAATAAATCTAATAATAATTAATGGATTAGTAAAGATTAATATACTTATATAATATATTACTTAATAATAGATGAAAAAAGAAAAGGAATAAATGATAATGAGTAAACTATATATTGTTCCAACTCCAATTGGAAACCTTGGAGATATTACAAGTAGAGCTTTAGAAGTATTGAAGGAATGTGATATCATATTAGCAGAGGACACAAGGCACACACAGAATTTACTTAACTATTTTGATATTAAGACTAGACTTGTTTCTTATCATAAATTTAATGAGAAAAAAAGAAGTGAAGAAATAATAGAAGAACTATTAGATGACAATAATGTAGATGGAAAAGATAAAAATATAGCAATTGTAACAGATGCAGGAACACCATGCATCTCTGATCCAGGGTATGAAATTGTAAAGCTTGCTCGTGAAAAAAACATTGAAGTAACAGCACTTGCAGGTGCATGCGCTACTACAATAGCATTATCGGCTTCAGGTATTAATACAGATAGTTTTATATTCTATGGATTTCTGCCAAGAAAAGCTAAAGAACTAGAAGAAACATTGATTAGGATTAAGCAGAACAGTGAAAAAACCTTTGTTATATATGAGTCACCAAAGCGAATTATAAACTTAATCGAAGCGATAAATGAGCATATGCCTAATGCTGATTTATGTGTCTGTAAGGAACTTACTAAACTACATGAGAAATTCACATTTGGAAAGGTAAATGTAGTTTTACAAGAACTAATTGCTGATATAAATACTGAAAAAGGTGAATATGTTGTTGTTGGTTACAATAATGATTATGAAGAAAAAAAGGATAATAGCTCTGATATAAGCTTGCATGCTGTAATATTTGATAAAATTTATACTAAGAATTATTCATTAAAAGAAGCTGTTAAGGAAGTAGTTGATGAAAAAATAGCATCAAAAAATGATGCTTATAAAGCATCATTAGAGCTAAAAAGTTTTTTGGAAGCTGAAAACTAGCATAAGTTTTTATTTTTTTTCTTTTATACTGATTATAAATGCATTAATTTCGTTACCTAATAAGAATATAAAGCTTGTTATGTTTATCCAAAGTAGTAAAATAAAGATTCCAGATAGATTTCCATATATATTGCTATAATATACAGTTTTATATTCAACATACACGGAGAAAAATAAAGAGTTAATTAAACACCCAAGTGTAGATATTAAAGCTCCAGGTATAACATAGGAAAACTTGATTTTTTTATTAGGTATAAACTTATATATTAATGATAACATTACTGTTAATAAAAGTATTGGTATTACATAGCTTATAATTCTTAACAAGGATATAAGTATTGTAGGCATATTTATAACTGTGAGTATAAAATTGATTATATATTTTCCTCCAACAATAAATACAAACATGAGCTGGAAGGATATCATAAGAGCTAATATAAATATAATACCAAAAATTCTCATATATATGAAATTTCGCTTTATTTCTGAGCCATAAGCTTTGTTAATTCCCTTAATGATACCCACGCTACTCGAGGAAGCAGACCATAACAGCAAAATAATACTTGCTGATAAATAACGCATTTTATAGCTGCTAACAGAATTTTTAATTATATCATATACAAGATCATATATCTGAGATGGAATTAGATGTTTTAACTCACTGAGAATATCATAGAGCAAGCTGGACCAATGACTTAAAAATATTACAATTAAGAGGATGAATGGAAATATTGCTAGTATAATATAATACGAAAACTGTGCACTCAGAGCAAAAATATCATCATTTATTATTTTCTTTATAAATTTTTTAATTAGATAAAGCTTCAATAATAACCTCCTTAAATAAAACATAATTAACAATATTATTATATTATATATAATAAATATTCAATATATTATAAAACTAATAAAAGGATGAAAGCTAATGACTAGTTTAGATAAAGAAGTACTTAACTACGACATACTAAAAATAAACCTAAATACCAAGTATATTGGGAGAACTGTTTTTAGTTTTAATGAGTTAGATTCAACTAACACTTATGCAAAAAGCATAGCTAGTAACTTAGATGGAGAAGGTCAAGTTATTATAACTGAAAAGCAGCTTAATGGGAGAGGAAGACTTGGTAGACAGTGGCAATCTCAAAATAATAAAGGTATTTGGATGAGTATCATATTAAAACCAACAATAAGTATTGCTGATGTTTCTAAAATAACCCAGGTAACTGCTGCTGCAATATATTTAGGCTTACTATCTCAGGGGGTGAAAGCAGAGATAAAATGGCCAAATGACATAATTATTAACAACAAGAAAATCTGTGGCATATTAGTTGAGATGAATTCTGAAAAAATAATAAATAGTGGAGCTGGAGATAGCAAAATAAACTATCTTATTGTAGGCATAGGCTTGAATGTTAATAATGAAATAGATGATTTTCCAGAAGAATTGAGAGATATAGCGAGCTCCTTAAAAATTGAAACTAACAAAGAGTTTAAGAGAAGTGTTATACTCGCAGAAATTCTTAACAATTTTGAAAAGCTATATATGGATCTTAATAACAATGATTTTTCGAAAGCCTTAGATACTTGTAGAAATAACTCATATGTTATAGGAAAGGAAATAAATCTTATAAAAAACCAGGAGTTAATAGAAGCAAAGGCTATAGACATAAGCAATGATGGCGAACTTATAGTAATGTATAAAAATGGTAAATTGGACAATATAATCTCTGGAGAGGTATCAGTAAGAATAAGTAAAATTAACCAATAATTATACTTGTAATTTGTAGATTAAAGTGCTAAAATAAATATGCTGTTTATTATAAATTTTTAAATATGATTTAATCTAAACCCCTGCAAATTGTGTAGATTTTAAGTTAAAAGTAATTAATTTAAAGTCTATTTGTTGTTTGAATAAACAACATGTTAATATTGCTGGGGTATTAGTTTTAAATCAGCACTAAAATATTAAGTAAGATTTTATTATATACATTTTAAGGAGGAAAAAAATGTTTAAAATTAAAAAGGCAGAATTTTTAAATGACATAACATACTTGATGGAAGTAGAAGCTGAGCACATTGCAAAATCCTGCCAACCTGGTCAGTTTTTGATAGTTAAGATTGATGAAAAGGGTGAAAGAGTTCCACTAACAATTTGTGATTATGATCGTGAAGCAGGTACAGTAACAATAGTATTCCAAATTCTTGGTTCTTCAACTAAAAAGATGGCAGAGCTAAAGGCTGGAGATTATTTTAGAGATTTTGTTGGTCCTTTAGGAGTTCCATCAGAGTTTGTGAATGAAGATATAAACGAGTTAAAAAATAAGAAAATATTGTTTGTTGCAGGTGGAGTTGGTACTGCACCAGTATATCCTCAAGTTAAATGGTTGAAAGAACATGGCGCAGCGGCTGATGTAATCATTGGAGCAAGAAATAAAGATATTTTAATACTAGAAGATAAGATGAGATCTGTTGCTGGTAATTTGTATATTACTACTGATGATGGCTCGTATGAAAGAAAGGGACTTGTTACAGATGTTATCAAGGACTTAGTATTAAATCAAGGTAAAAAATATGATGTAGTTGTTGCAATAGGCCCTATGATTATGATGAAATTCGTTTGTTTAACTACAAAGGAATTAGGAATAAAGACAATAGTAAGCTTAAACCCTATCATGGTTGATGGAACAGGTATGTGTGGTGCTTGCCGTGTTTCAATAGGTGGAAAAATTAAATTTGCTTGTGTTGATGGACCAGAATTTGATGGACATCTAGTTAACTTTGATGAAGCTATGAAAAGACAACAAATGTATAAAACAGAAGAAGGACGAGCTGCATTAGAAAAATCAGAGGGAGATACTCATCATCATGGAGCTTGTGAAGTAAACGCTCATGATGAAAAGAAGGATATGCTAAAGAGAGTTCCAGTTAGAGAACAAGATCCTTTAGTAAGAGCTACTAACTTTGAAGAGGTTTGTTATGGATATAATAAAGAAGAAGCTGTGGAAGAATCCCAAAGATGTCTAAACTGTAAAAATGCAAAATGTATTCAAGGCTGTCCTGTATCTATCAATATACCTGACTTTATTACACAAGTTAAGAAAGGTGATATAAAATCTGCTTTTGATGTTATCAATGAATCATCAGCATTACCTGCTATTTGCGGTCGTGTATGTCCGCAAGAGTCACAATGCGAAAAGAATTGTATAAGAGGAATCAAAGGAGATGCTGTTTCTATAGGAAAACTTGAAAGATTTGTTGCTGATTGGGCAAGAGAAAATGGAATTAGCCCTGTTAAGCCAGAAAAAACAAATGGTAAAAAGGTTGCAGTAATAGGAGCAGGTCCTTCTGGATTAACTTGTGCTGGTGATTTAGCAAAACTAGGATATGAGGTAACTATATTTGAAGCTCTACATGAGCCAGGAGGAGTTTTAGTTTATGGAATTCCTGAGTTCCGTTTACCTAAAGAAAAAGTAGTTAATGCAGAAATTGAGAATGTTAAAAAATTAGGTGTTAAAATAGAGACTAATGTAATAATTGGTAGAACTGTTACAATTGACCAATTAGAGAAAGATGGATTCTTAGCAATATTCATAGGTTCAGGAGCTGGACTTCCAAACTTTATGGGAATACCAGGAGAAAATGCAAACGGTGTGTTCTCTGCTAATGAATACTTAACAAGATCTAACTTGATGAAAGCTTTTAGAAATGATTATGATACACCAATATTCAAAAGTAAAAAACTTGCTGTTGTTGGTGGTGGTAATGTTGCTATGGATGCAGCAAGAACTGCAAAAAGACTTGGAGCAGAAGTTTATGTAATCTATAGAAGAAGTGAAAAAGAGCTTCCTGCTAGACTTGAAGAAGTACATCACGCTAAAGAAGAGGGTATAATTTTTGAAGTTTTAACTAATCCAACAGAAGTCCTTGTAGATGAAAAAGGATGGGTTAGAGGTATTAAATGTGTAAGAATGGAGCTAGGTGAGCCAGATGCTTCTGGAAGAAGAAAACCAATAGAAGTGCCAAATTCAGAATTTGAAATAGAAGTAGATTCTGTAATTATGGCACTTGGAACATCTCCAAATCCACTTATATCTTCTACAACTGAGGGACTTGATATTAATAAGCATAAGTGCTTGATAGTTGAAGAAAGTGGTCAAACAACAAGAAAAGGTGTATTTGCTGGTGGAGATGCTGTAACAGGCGCTGCTACTGTTATACTTGCTATGGAAGCAGGAAAAGTTGGAGCAAAAGGAATACACGAGTATTTATCAAAGAAATAAATTATAATAAGATTTAAAATATTAGTTAATAAATAGCTTGCTGCCATTTAATTTGTAGCAAGCTATTTTAATTAGGAAACAGCTTTTTATTCTCTTGAATGAAGCTTGTTTTTTTATTACAAATTATTGTGGAAGTATATTATAAAATGTAGTATAATACTCTTTAGATATAGGTTAAAAGAAATAATAAATAAAGAAAGTCCTAGCACCGAGTTTTTATTTAGAAAACTTTGTCCATTGCACAAAATTTTTATAACATTTAGTGCAATATGTGCATGGACATATAAATGAAAGGAAATTATAGATGAAATTAGGTATAGTTGGTTTACCAAATGTAGGTAAAAGTACATTGTTTAATGCAATAACATCAGCAGGTGCTGAATCCGCAAATTACCCGTTTTGCACAATTGAGCCAAACATAGGGGTAGTTAGCGTTCCAGATGCAAGACTTGACTTTTTAGCACAAATGAGCAAATCTAAAAAGATTGTTCCAACTGCTATTGAGTTTTTTGATATAGCTGGTTTAGTTAAGGGAGCAAGTAAAGGTGAGGGCTTAGGAAATAAATTCTTATCTCACATACGTGAGGTCGAATCTGTTGTCCATGTTGTTAGATGCTTTGATGATGAGAATGTAGTACACGTAGAGGGAACAGTAGATCCTTTGAGAGATATTGAAATAATTGAGTTAGAATTAATTCTTGCAGACCTAGAGGTCTTAGCTAAGAGAGTAGAAAAGCTTATTAAAGCTGTAAAAGGTGATAAATCCTTCGTACCAGAGCTTGAATTGTCTCAAAGGGTTCTTGCGTGTTTAGAAAAAGAGCAACCAGCAAGAGCATTAGAATATACAGAAGAAGAAGCTAAGCTTTTGAGAACATTCAATCTCATAACAGCAAAGCCAGTGCTTTATGCGGCTAATGTTTCTGAAGAATATATTGCTAATCCATATGATTGTAAATATGTTCAAATAGTTGATAAATATGCAAAGAGCGTTAATTCAGAGTTGATAGTAGTATGCGGTCAAATTGAAGCTGAAATATCAGAGCTTGAAAGAGAAGAAAAACTAGAATTTTTAAGAGAATTAGGACTTCAAGAATCTGGACTAGATAAATTAATTAGATCAAGCTATCACTTGCTTGGACTAATAAGTTTTTTAACTACTGGACCAGATGAAACTAGAGCTTGGACAATTAAAAAAGGTACAAAAGCTCCACAGGCTGCAGGTAAAATTCACAGTGATATTGAAAGAGGCTTTATTAGAGCAGAGATTACTTCTTATAAAGACTTAGAAGAATGTAAATCTCAGCTTGTTGCAAAGGAAAAAGGCTTAACAAGACTTGAAGGCAAAGAATATGTAATGCAGGATGGAGACGTTGTTCTATTCCGCTTTAACGTATAATAATAAATAAAATCATAATAAAATTGCAATTTGTATGCATATGACAAATTGCAATTTTTTATTTTGAAACAACAATAATATAAATTAGTTCCAATTTCTAATTTACTTTGATTGTTTATACAATAATATTGAAGTTATTTAAAATAGACCTTCTATAAATTTAAATTTTCTTTACAAACTTAAAAAATTATTATATTATAATATTTAGTATAATATAAAACATGGTGGTGCTATAATATGAATGTTGTAGATTTGATAAAAAGCAAGTACAAGACGATGACAACAAAACAGAAACATTTGGCAAACTATATGCTTAATGATCCTCATATAATGTGTTTTATAACACTTAAGGATCTTAGCATAGCTACTAAGGTTACAGAAGTCACGATATTAAATGCGTGCACTGCATGGGGTTTCGAAAATTTTAATGAACTAAAATATGAATTTAGAAAATATAATGTAATTTCTAATAAAAATGAAGTGCAAATTCAAAATGCTCACGCATCTGATCCTGTTCCACCTTATGAGTTGACGCATAAGGAGCAATTACTTATTGATATTTGTCATGAAGAGATGTCGATAGTAAATGATTATATTTCTAACATTGATATAAGTAAATTTTTCAATGCAGCAGAAATGATACTAAAGCATAAGGTTATAGTTATATGTGGAAGAGGCGTTTCTTTCCAGTTAGCTGAGTTTATTTCAATGCGTTTATCTACTTTAGGCATATCTTCTATAACAGTAAATACAGAACTCAATGATAGTATATATGGAACTCTTTCCTTTATAAAAAATGATGTTCTCTTGATACCTATTTCTTTTCCTGATTATTATTACATGACAAATAAATTTGTTGAATATGCAAAGATTAAGGGTTCAACAATATTGGCGATAACTGATAATGAAAACACAGAGGTAGCTCTAAATAGCAATTTAGTTTTAAGTTGTCAAAGCACCACAAGGCTTTTCCTAAATACACTTTCTACCCCTATGATGTTAGGTAATTTTTTGACTTCAGCTGTGAGTATAATTAAAAGCCTGAAAAACAAAGATGATATCAATAACATGGAAGAATTCACAAAGATATTTAAGACGCAGGAAGAATCCTTTTAAGCTTAAAATGTAAAATATAATTTACGTATTAAAAATAGTATTCATATTAATATTTGATGTATGATTTCTAAAAATCAAGTAAAAGCATAGAATTATGACTTTTAACTTGATTTTTTTTATGAAAGTTTCATTTAAATAAATACTAGAATTGAAAAGGAAGAAACGTTTTATCTATCGTTTGCTATAAAATTTTTTCATACTTCATAGCAAACGCATAAAAAAATTAAATAAATCGTAAAAATAGCTAATTAAAATTTTGAATAATTCTATAATTAGTAATTAATTAAAGTATTTACAAAATTCATTGTTAATTTATTGACACGAATTATAGTATATGCTATAATTCACTTAATTAAATACTATAATTTAAAGGAGTTAGAAAAATGAAAAAGATAATAGCTTTAGTATTAGTACTTACAATGTTTTTAAGTGTTGTTGCATGTAGCAATGCAAATAAACCTGTAGATTCAGGTGTCAAGACTCCAAGTGGAGATAATAAAGATACCAATCAATCTGAAGAAATGGATAAGGAACAGTATTTAAATACTTATTTGGCATCTGATCCAACATCTCTTGATGTTTCACTTCGTTCAGATTCATATTCAAGCACTATTATAACTAACGTAATGGAAGGTCTTGTACGTCTTGAAGACAGAAACGGCGAGTATTTTATGGCTCCTGGAGATGCACAATCTTGGAAAAGTAATGATAATGGTACAGTTTGGACATTCACTTTAGGAAATAATAAATGGTCAGACGGTGAGCCTGTAACAGCACAACAATATGTTTACTCATTACAACGTAGTGCAGATCCTGCTACTGGATGTCCTAATGGATGGTTTTTAACACCAATTCTTAACTATGAAGCAATAAGTAAAGGTGAGATGGCTCCTTCAGAATTAGGAGTAAAAGCTATAGACGAAAAAACATTAGAAATCACTTTATCAAATGCAACACCAGCATTCTTAGAAATGTGCAACAGCACAATTTACTACCCACAAAGAGAAGATAAAATAAAAGAGTGGGGAGAAAAATATGGTACAGAAGCAGAATATACAATTTACAATGGACCATTTATTCTTGAAAGCTGGACACATAATAGCTCTTTAGTTCTTACAAAGAATCCAAATTATTGGAATGTTGATTCAGTAAAATTAGACAAAGTTAATATATCAATAATGTCTGATACAACTACTATAATCAATGCATATAAGAGCGGAGACTTAGATGTTGTTGGTGTTAGTACACAAGAATGGTTAGATGAATTTAAAAATGATAGCAATTCTAAGTATGAGTATTATACAACTCAAGGTTTAGTATTTAACTTCTATAATACAAAAGATGAATTATTTAAAAATGAAAATATTCGTAAAGCATTTACTTTAGCAATAGATCACGAAGATATAAATGAAATGTGTTTTGGTGGATTAAGAGTTCCTACATATGGATGGGTTGTACCAACAATCTCTGTTGGAGAAACTAATTTCCGTCAAGCTGCTGGAGATGTTTTAAAAGAACAAAAAGCAGAATTAGAATCTAATGGACAAACACCAAAAGATTTATTATTAAAAGGAATGCAAGAACTAGGCTTAGGTGATGATCCGTCAACTCTTAATGTAACATTATCATTAGCTGGTACAGATGATTGGTTCCGTACATTTGGAGAATATTTACAACAAGTATATCTAACTGACTTAGGTGTTAGCTTGAAAATTAATTTCGCTGAATGGGGTATATTCTATGAAAATGTTCAAAATGGGAATTACCAAATGGCTTATATGAGTTGGGGAGCATATTATAATGATCCATATGATGTATTAAGTATATTTAAATCAGAGTGGGATCAAGTTGAAACTGGTTGGGCAAATGAAGAATTTGATAAACTAATTGATAAAGGCGCGATTGAAATGGATGAAAAAGTAAGAATCCAATACTTTATAGATGCTGAAAAGATACTTTTAGATGAAGCAGTAGCTTGCCCTTTAGCAACATCAACTTCTCATTCATTCTATAAAAACTATGTATTCGGATACTCAAATCTTGGATTTAGTGCTAATGGATATAAGGATATATTTACTAAGGGTAGATAAAAATACTTTATGTAAAATTTGTGAGAATGATTATATTACATTAGGTATAAGTAAATAAAATTCTTACAGTATAAACTAAATGGGCAACTACTATAGCTGCCCGTTTTTAAATATTTAATATGACAGTAAAGAGTATTTCATTCTAAAAGGAGGTTTAAAGTTGAAAAAATATATTTTTAAAAGATGTATGTATATGATATTTACAATATTTATTATTATAACACTTACATTTTTTCTTATGAGAAGCATACCTGGCGATCCGCTTGCTTCTATGGCACAAATGTTACCAGAACAGACTAGGGCCAATTTTTATGCAAAATATGGGCTGGATAAGCCTTTAATTCAGCAATATTTATCTTATATGAAAAATTTATTGCGCTTAGATTTAGGAGATAGCGTTGTTTTTGCTGGTAGATCTGTTAGTGGAACTATAGCGACAACATCTCCAGTATCAGCTCTGGTTGGAGGCATTGCATTATTGATAGGTGTTTCTATAGGAGTGACATTAGGAATTGTTGCAGCACTTAACAAAAATAAATGGCCAGATTATATTGTAATGTTTATTGCAATATTAGGTGTTACTATACCAGTGTTTGTTTTAGCTTCACTTGTTCAGTTAGTATTTGCAGTTAAGCTTGGTTGGTTCCCAGCCTCAGGATGGGGTAAGGCTAAAAACATGGTATTACCAATTTTAGTATTGTGCTTTGGCCCAATAGCAAGCTACGCTAGATATATTAAGTCAAGTATGCTGGACACTCTTGAGCAAGACTATGTTATAACTGCAAGAGCAAAGGGATTACCAGAAACTAAGGTAATTACAAAACATGTTCTTAGAAACTCTATGCTTCCAGCTGTAACAATGCTTGCAGGTAGTATAGTAGGTGTTTTTACAGGTGCATTTGTTACAGAAAAAATGTTTTCAATACCTGGAATAGGATTTTACTATATAAGTTCTATTAATAACAATGACTATACTATGATTCTTGGAACTACTATTTTTTATGCTGTTCTGTTTGTTCTTATGCAAATAATAGTTGATTTTGTTTATGTACTGATAGATCCTAGAATTAGGTTGTCAAATGATAGTTTGGAGAGGTAATGATTATGCAGAATAATGAAAAAATAGATGAATCTTCTTTTGAAATTATTGGAATATCTGAGAATCAAGGCGATATCATTGCACGTCCAAGGGTGGGTTATTTCAAAGATGCATGGAGAAGATTTAAAGAAAACAAAGTTGCATTAATTGCTATGTTTATATTAATATTGCTTATTGTTATGGTTATTATTGGTCCTACATTAAGTGGATACTCATTTGAATCAGTTGATAAAGCTGCTCGTAATAAGGGACCAAGCTTAACACATTGGTTTGGTACAGATAAATTAGGTCGTGATTTATTTGCTAGAGTATGGATTGGTGGTAGAGTATCTATTATTATTGGTATTACTGGTGCATTGATTTCTTCTGTTATTGGATGTATATATGGTGGTATTGCTGCGTACTTCGGAGGAAAAGTTGATACTATAATGATGCGTATTGTAGAGATATTAATAAGTGTACCATATTTAATAATAGTAATACTCATGTCAATAATATTCAATAGTAAAAGTCTTTGGACGCTTATACTTGCTATGACAATAACTGGTTGGTGTGGTATGGCTAGGCTTGTAAGAGGGCAGATGCTACAAATAAAAAATGAAGAATATATACTTGCAGCTAAAGCTATGGGTGTTAGTCCGTGGAAAATAGTTACTAAATATATGATACCAAATACTATTAGTGTTGTAATAGTTTCTATAACATTTGATATACCAGGATATATATTCTCAGAGGCGTTCCTAAGTTATATAGGTCTTGGAATTCAACCTCCGGGAACAAGCTGGGGTGCATTAGCATCAGCTGCACAGGCTCAATTTACGCACTATCCATATCAGCTATTATTCCCTTCTATAATGATTGCGTTAACTATGTTATCATTCACACTTATGGGTGATGGCTTACGTGATGCTTTAGATCCACGTTTAAGAAAGTAGGTGTATTATGAATAATAATATATTAGAAGTTAAAGATCTTAGAGTTTCTTTTAACACATATGCTGGAGAAGTAAGAGCTGTTAGAGGTGTTGATTTTGAATTAAAACCAGGTGAAACTCTTGCTTTTGTTGGAGAATCAGGTTGTGGTAAAACAGTAACTGCTAAGGCTATTATGAGACTTTTAAAAGAATCAGTAGCTGAAATTAAGGAAGGCTCAAGTATTCTATATAATGATGAAGAAGTTTTGAAAATGAATAAAAAAAGGCTTCATGCTTATAGAGGAAATGAAGTCAGCATGATTTTTCAAGATCCGATGAGCTCATTAAATCCTACTATGTCTTGTGGTAAGCAGGTTATGGAAAGCTTAATGCTACATCGTGGTATAAATAAAGAAGAAGCAAAAAAAGAAGCACTTAAAATGTTTGAAATGGTTCGTATTCCAGATGCTGAAAAAAGATTAAAATCATATCCACATCAACTATCAGGTGGTATGCGTCAAAGAGTTATGATTGCTATTGCATTAGCGTGCAATCCTAGTATACTCATTGCAGACGAGCCAACAACAGCACTTGATGTTACAATTCAAGCACAAATTATGGACTTGTTAAATGATTTAAAGAAGGAACTAAATACTGCTATCATACTCGTTACACACGATTTAGGAGTAGTAGCTAATTTTGCTGATAGAATACAGGTAATGTATGCTGGACAAGTTATAGAAAGAGGTACTGCAAAAGAAATTTTCTATGATCCTAAGCATCCATATACATGGGCTTTGTTAAGCTCAGTACCTAAACTAGCTAAAACAAGTAAACAAGAGTTATACTCACTCAAAGGTACTCCACCTGATTTGATATTGCCTCTAAATCATTGTCCTTTTGCTGATAGGTGTCAATATTGTATGAAAATATGCCGTGAACAGATGCCAACAGAAACAAGCTTATCAGATAAGCATAAGATATCTTGCTGGTTAATGCATCCATCAGCACCAAAAGTAGACCCATTATACAAGAGGGGGGAATTTTAAATGACAGAAAAACTAATAGAAGTAAAAAACCTAAACAAATATTTTAGCATAGGAAAAAATGCTGTACTAAAGGCTGTTGATGGCATAAACTTTAGTATAAATCATGGAGAAACACTTGGACTTGTTGGTGAATCTGGCTGTGGAAAAACTACTTGTGGTCGTACTGTGTTAAAGCTTTATGATGCAACACAGGGACAGGTTTTATTTAATGGTGACGATATAAGTAAGTACAATAAAAAAGAACTTTTAAGCTTCAAGAAAAATGCTCAGATGATTTTTCAAGACCCATACTCTTCACTAAATCCAAGAATGACAATATCTGAGATTATAGCTGAGGGCCTTAATGTACATTATAATCTTTCAAAAGCAGAAAAAATTAAACGTGTTAATGATGTATTATATTCTGTTGGACTCACAGAAAGCTTTGGAAACAGATTTGCACATGAGTTATCAGGTGGTCAAAGACAGCGTGTTGGAATTGCTAGAGCATTAGTTGTTGAACCACAGTTTATTGTTTGTGATGAGCCAATCTCAGCACTTGATGTTTCCATTCAGGCACAAATAGTAAATCTTTTAATTAAATTGCAAAAAGAGCATAATTTAACATATTTATTTATATCTCATGACTTATCTATGGTAAGACATATTTCTGATAGAATTGGGGTTATGTATTTAGGTAGCTTAGTTGAGCTTGCTTCAAGCAAGACATTATTTGAGCATACATTACATCCTTATACACAGGTACTACTTTCTGCTATACCAGACGCAGAACCAGATCCTTCTCTACAAAAAAGGCGTATGAAAATTGAAGGAGAGATACCTAGCCCTGTTAATCAACCAAAAGGCTGTAAGTTTTCTACTAGATGTAGCTTTGCAACAGATATATGTAAAACAGAGCGTCCAGTACTTAAAGAAATTGAAAAAGAGCATTTTGTAGCATGTCATAATTGTGAACAATTTTTATAGTGTATTCATAAAGAGAGGTAGTTACGATGAATAGAAAGTATAGAGTTATAATCATAGTTCTTTTAAGCATTATACTCATGACAATGTTTACAGGATGTAATAATAAAATAAATGAACTAGCTAAGCTAAAAGATAAAGATATTATCGATTCTGTAGATAAAGCATGTAATAGTTATTTTGAAGAAAAAAAATTTGTAGGTATGTCAGTTGCAATTATCAAGGATGGTAATGTAGCATACTTAAACTATGGTAATAAAAGTAAGGATGGAGATGCTGTTACTGAAGATACAATTTACGAAATAGCCTCTATATCTAAGACCTTCACAGGAACACTGCTAGCTATGGAATCCTTAAATGATAAAGTAGCTTTAGATGATCCCGTTCAAAAGTATATTGAGTATCCGATGTCAGGTGAATACGAGGGTGCGACTATGACCCTAAAGCATTTGGCAACACATACTTCGGGACTAAGTAAAGTGCCTAACAACTGGAGAGGCGGACCAAATCCATACAAAAATTATACTAAAGAAAAACTAGATTCATTTATGAAGAAAAACAAGCTAACTAGAAGACCTGGTTCAGTATATGAGTATTCTAATCTTTCTTTTGGATTACTTGGCTGTATATTAGAGGATGTTGAAAATTGCACTTTCGATGAACTATTAAAAAGTTCAATATGCGAACCTTTAGATATGAAAAGTACAGCAATATTTTTAAATGAAGAACAACAATCGTGCAAGGCTTTACCTTATTCAACTGCCGATATAGAAGGGTATGAATGGGATTTTGATGCTTTACAGGCTTGTGCAGGAGTGAAGAGCACTTCGCGAGATTTAGCTAGATATATAGCTGCAAATATGAATCAGTTAGATGTAAATAAAGAGCTAAAGAACGCATTTGAACTAGCTCAAAAAATACATTTTAATGGATCACCTAAAATTGGCTTAGGATGGAGATTTGCTAAGGTTGGAGGTCAGACAATACTTGAACATGATGGGCTAGCTGGAGGATATACAAGCTATACTGCTTTTAACACAGAAAATGGTGTAGGTGTAGTGGTTTTGTGCAATAGTGCTGATGGTGTTATTGGCTTAGGCACAGGAATAATGGAAATACTTATGAAGCAAGATGGTAAATAAGTAAATAACTTATATTGGAGATTGCTACTATGATAGGTTCAAATTTAATAGATAAAATTTTGCAAACTGCTCTTGAAAATGGAGGAGATTTTGCAGAGGTATTTGTAGAGGATAAATATAATACAAATATAACAGTAAACAATGACGTAATAGATAATGGAATCGTAGCTAAGGATTATGGTGTTGGCATAAGAGTTTTTTCTAAAAATAATTATGTATACACATACAGCAGCAATGATTCAGAGGAAAATCTAATAAATATAACAAAAGAAGTTTGCAAGGCATTTAATAACAAGGTTTCAAATAATACATCAAATGGCTTTATCGAACTTCCACAAATGACAAAAAGTGTTATTAATGCTCAAAAATATTTTAGTAAAACCTTGTACAAGCAAAAGTTAGATATGATAAATCATGTTATATCAGCAGGCAATGCATATGACACTTCTGTTAAAAGAATGCTTGTGAGATATCTTGACCAAGAGCAACATGTTATAATTGCAAATACTGATGGGATATATAAGGAAGATAATAGATTTAAAACTAGAATGATTGTAAGCGCATTTGCAGAGAAAAATGGTGAGATTCAAAGTGGATATATAGGACCTGGAGCTGCAAAGGGTTTTGAGTTTTATGATGAGATAGATTTAAATTACTATGGCAGAGAAGCGGCACGATCAGCTTGTGTAATGGCTGGTGCAAAATACTGTCCAGCAGGTCAAATGGCTGTAGTAGTTGACAATGGCTTTGGAGGACTCATGTTCCATGAGGCTTGTGGACACAGCTTAGAGGCGAGTAGTGTAGCAAAGGGTAATTCTGAATTTTCAGGAAAATTAGGACAAAAGGTAGCCTCTGACATATTGACATTAGTGGATGATGGTAGTATAGACAAGGCTTGGGGCTCTCTTGGTATTGATGACGAGGGTACGAAGACACAAAAGAATATCCTTATTGAAAATGGAATATTAAAGGGTTATATGATAGACAAGTTAAATAGTAGGATAATGAATATGCCTCCTACAGGCTCAGGAAGACGTGAATCATATAAATACGCTCCTACTTCAAGGATGACTAATACCTATATTGAAGCAGGTAAACATTCAAAAGATGAAATTATTGCAAATACAGAAAAAGGTTTATTTGTTAAATCAATAAACGCTGGTTCGGTTAATCCATTAACAGGTGAATTCAATTTCTCAGTATCTGAAGCTTACTTAATAGAAAATGGAAAACTTGCAGAGCCTGTAAAAGGAGCTACACTTATAGGAACAGGCGGAAGCATATTAAAACTAGTTGATATGGTTGGAGATAATTTAAGTATTGGTCAAGGATACTGCTATGCTGCAAGCGGAGCCTTATTTATAGGTGCTGGACAGCCTACAGTCAGAATATCAAATATGACAGTGGGAGGTAGAAAATAGTATGAATATTAAAGAATATATTAATAAGCTTATAGAAATTTGTAAAAGTCAAAATATTAATGATGTAGAGGTATATTATTCAAACTCTATATCAACCTTGATTAATATAGTTGACAATGAAGTTGAGACTTTTATATTATCAAATGATGAAGGTATAAATCTAAGTGCTAATTACGAAGGTAAAAACAGTACAACATATATAGAAAAATTTGATGACAAGTCTATGTTGGATGCAGTTTATAATATTAAAGAAACAGCAGCATATAGTGGTAAAACTAAAAAAACAATAGAAAAAAGTAGTATTAATAATGAAAGTAATAATAGATATTGTGCTGATGTTAATTCTGTTATTGATAAATTAAAGAAGGTACAAAGTATAGCAAAGAATATAGATGCAAGAATAATTTCTATCCCTAAATGTGAATACCAAGAGAGAAACACAAGAATTGTGTTATCAGATGATAAGGGAAATGAGTTAGAAGATTCTTTTTCTTATGTTGTTGGAAGTATATCTGTTGTTGCTGAAGAAAATGGAATAAAAAAGAATGGTTATTCATTCGGTATAAATAAGAAATTTGAAGATATAAATTATGAAACTATTTTAGCAGAAGCAATACATCAAGCAATAAGTATGATAAAAGCTTCACCTATCGCAAGTGGAACTTATGATGTTATAATTAGAAATGATGTAGCAGCTAATATGTTCGCTACTTTTATGACAACATTTTGTGAAGATTCTATTAAAAAAAATACGAGTAAGTTTGTTGATAAATTAAACACACAAGTAGCAGTAGAAAGTTTAAATATAATAGAAGACCCTATGTATCAAAGAGGTAAAATAAACCGTATATTTGATGATGAGGGTACAAAAACATATAAAAAATACTTAATTGAGAATGGTATTTTAAAAAATATACTTAGCACAAATGAGTATGAAGCATCAACTGGTAACGCATTTAGAAACTCTTATAGAGAGAATATATCTGTTTCTGCTCTTAATTGTTATATTGAACCAGGAGTTAAAAATACAAATGAAATAGCTTCAAGCCTTGCAAAAGCAGTAATGGTTACAAATATTGATGGCTTGCATGCAGGTATGAATACTGTAACTGGAGATTTTTCATTAATCGCTAATGGCTATTATATTAAAAACGGTAAAATTGACAAGCCTATAAATCAAATAACTGTAGCAGGAAATTTTTATGAAATGCTTAATACTATTGTAGATATTTCTAAAGATGTATGTACATCTGATGTGTATTTAAGCTTTTTTGAATCACCATCCTTGCTTGTAAAGGACTTAATGATAGCTGGTTTATGATTTTAGATAAGTGTACTAAAAATAAATGTGCTAAATCCCCCCCTTTAAATTATATAAAAAACTATCACCCATGTACAAGGGTGATAGTTTTTTTCAAAGTGATGTATTAGTGTAAATCTTTATCACCTCTGCCAGATAGATTAATAATAATGATTTTGTCGTTGCTTAAGGATTTAGCTAACTTCATTCCATAATAGAGTGCATGTGAGCTTTCAATAGCTGGTATAATTCCCTCTAGTCTTGATAAAGCTTTAAATGCTTCTATAGCTTCATCATCAGTAACAGCTATGTACTGTACTCTACCAATTTTATTCAAATAAGCGTGTTCAGGACCTACTGCTGGATAGTCAAGTCCAGCTGAAATTGAATAAGTTGGTGCAATATTTCCTTTATTATCCTTTAAAACTATTGTGTTCATACCATGAATTATTCCTTCAACACCTTTTGTCAAAGTTGCAGCAGTCATATCTGTATCGACACCTTTTCCAGCAGCTTCTAATCCGATGATGTTAACTTCCTGATCATTTAAGAATGGATAAAACAGTCCTATAGCATTGCTTCCACCACCAACACAAGCAAGTAAATAGTCAGGTAATCTTCCTTCTTTTTCTAATATTTGTCGTCTTGCTTCATCTCCAATTACTCTTTGAAAATTTCTAACCATTTCAGGATATGGGTGAGGGCCAACAGCAGAACCAATTAAATAGAATGTATCATCTATTTTTTTAATCCATTCTTCAAACGCCTTATCAACTGCATCACTTAAGGTTCTTGTACCTTGAGTTACAGCGGTTACTTTAGCACCTAAAAGTTCCATTTTCTTAACATTAAGTATTTGTCTTTTTGTATCTTCTTCACCCATAAAAATAACGCATTCCATTCCAAGCAAAGCACAGACAGTTGCAGTAGCTACACCATGTTGACCTGCACCTGTTTCAGCAATTATTCTTTTTTTACCCATACGCTTTGCTAGAAGTGCTTGAGCTATTGCATTGTTTATTTTGTGAGCTCCAGTATGATTTAAGTCCTCTCTTTTTAAGTAAATTTTAGCTCCACCACAGCTTTTAGTTAAATTATCTGCGAAGTATAGTGGACTTTCCCTTCCTACATAATTTTTTAGATAATAATTAACTTCATTGATAAAAGATTTATCCTCCTTTACTTTTTTATAGGCTCCATCTAACTCTGTTAAAGCATTTAAAACCTCCTTAGGAACATATTGCCCTCCAAAATTTTCAAAAAATCCTTTCATTTTACTTTCTCCTTTTTAATAATTTTTTTGTAATAAAAAAAGCCATATCATCCTATAAAATTAGGACGAAATGACTCGTGGTGCCACCTAAATTTAATTATAGTATTACTGTAAACAAAAAAGCACTTCCCCGTAAAGGAAAAGTGCTGACTTATGCCACCTGTACTATAATACTTTTCGGATACTAATATATCCTATCCATATAACGGTAGACCCCCGGACATTGCTACTATTATTTCACATGCCATCTCACAGATCCATTCAATATAAATCTTAGTACTTGGATTTCACCTTCCCAAGCTCTCTTTAACCTCAATATCATATCTACTATTTCTGATCACAAATGTTAAAAATATTTTACATAAGTTTATTATACTTGTCAATAAATTTTTTTTAAAATTTTAAAATTTATATTCAACAGGATATTTTTCTTTTAATTTATTTTGCTTTTCTGCATATGTCTTGCTTTGCTTATCATATTTTAATTTATTAATAATGTCTTGCTTAGCTTCTTCAAAACTTAAGTCTTTGCTATCGCTTTTATCATTTAATTGAATTAGATGGTATCCAAATTGAGTTTTAACAGGAGAGCTAACTTCTCCAACATTCATTGAAAATACAGCATTTTCAAATTCAACAACCATTTGGCCTTTTCCAAATTTACCTAAATTTCCACCACTAGCTTTTGATGGACAGCTAGAGTATTTTTGTGCTGCATCAGCAAAATCTAGTCCAGTATTTATTTCTTTAAGAATTTCTTCAGCTTTTTCTAAACTATCAACAAGTATATGGCTTGCTGTCACATTCTCAGGACTCTTAAACATGTTTTTATTTGAATTATAATATTCTACTGCTTCATTATCAGTCACATCAATATTTGACATAAGCTTGCTAACTGAATATTGCGCTAATAGAGATTTTTTAAGCTGGTCAAGGGCAGTTTGATATTCTTTTTCATTGTCAAGATTATTTTCTTTTGCATCTGAATATAGCATTTCTTCCAATATAAGCTGCTCTACTAATTGTTTATATCCAGCTTCTCCTTGATATTGTGCTGCATTAGGTCCTAAATTAACATATAGTGCTTCTACGTCAGATTGTCTAATTTCCTTGTTATTTACTGTTGCTATTATTTTGTTTTCCATATAAAACCTTACCTTTCAAATTTTTATTCTATTCTTAAATATTATACTAGAAAACAAAATATAATGCTATGTATTTTTTTTATACTTCTTAAAAGGACTAGTAAAAAGTTTATTTTTAATGATAAAATATGTTATAAACACTATATAAAGAAGAAAAATAGAAATCAATCTATAAATAATACAATTGATATTTATTAATTTACATGATAATATTGTCATTAAATTAATAAATGTTTTATGTTCCACTATGTTAATAGTGGCTAAGAGGGAAATCGGTGAAAATCCGATGCGGTCCCGCCGCTGTATACGAGGAGTCTTTTTTAAATACCATTGAGGTTTACCTTGGGAAGGTGAAAAAGATTATGATCCGTTAGCCAGAAGACCTGCATAATAGATAAAAAGTAAAAAAATTTCATAATTAACTTAAATTGTATAATTTATTTTGAATTGACAATTTGTTTGAAATTCAATACGATTATTAATGTATTTAAGCTCATTGAAAAAAGAATTAAATATATTTTATTAATCATATGGAGGGTTAAAATGCAAATAAAAAAAGAGTTACCAGCAATTTTTGAGGATTTTGCTGAGGCTAGAAGAAACGCCTTTTTATCTGTTAAAGAATTAAAGGAGAAGGGAATCCCTGTTGTAGGAGTATTTTGTACATTTATGCCAGAAGAAATACCAATGGCAATGGGTGCGGTGCCAATTGGATTATGCTCTTTTTCAGAAGAAACAATACCAGAAGCAGAAAAGGATTTACCAAAAAATCTATGTCCACTTATAAAAGCAAGTTATGGATTTGCTAAAACTGATAAATGCCCATTTTTCTATTTTTCTGATTTAGTTGTAGGGGAATCTACCTGTGATGGAAAGAAAAAAATGTATGAATACATGAGCGAATTCAAACCTGTTCACATCATGGAGCTTCCGAACAGTGCAACAGGCAGGAGTGGGTTTGAAATGTGGAAAAAGGAAATAATTGCTTACAAAGAAAAGCTTGAAGAATTTTTTGGTGTTACAATAACAGAAGAACAAATAAGAGAAGCTGTTAAACTAAAAAATAGAGAAAGAGATGTAAGAAAGGAATTTTATAGCCTAGGTAAATTAAAGCCTTCACCAATATTAGGTTCAAAAGTACATAATACTCTTTATGGAGCAGGGTTTAAATTTGATAAAGAAGCTAATATTAAAGAAATGAAAGCACTTATTGAGCAGATTAAAAATGAATATGTTCCTAATGAAGAAGAAGCTAAAAAACCACGTATATTGATAACAGGCTCGCCAATAGGAGGAGTTAGTGCAAAGATATTTAAAGCTATTGAAGATAATGGTGGAAGTGTAGTAGCTTTAGAAAATTGTGGTGGTGCAAAAGCTATAGAAGAGAATGTTGATGAAAATGCTGCTGATATCTATGAAGCAATCGCAAAAAAGTATTTAAATATTGGATGCGCTTGTATATCACCAAATGGAAAAAGATTAGAGCTATTAAATAAAATGATTGATGAATATCAAATAGATGGTGTTCTGGATGTTATCTTGACATCATGTCACCCATATAGCGTAGAAACTCTTCAAATTAAAAGGTTAGCTGAAGATAAAAAGAATATACCGTATATGACTATTGAAACAGATTATTCACAATCCGATGCAGGACAAATAAACACAAGAATAGCAGCATTTATAGAAATTCTAAAATAATAGATAAACTATAATGTTAAATTAATTACAGTAATATTAATAAATAGATGTAGATCATATATAAAATGTATTAATGATAAAACAAAATCATAATATATAGTATATTATTATTGAGGGGGCATATTATGCAGACAAGAGCAGAATTTGTACGTCAATCATTAGATTTACATCTTTTTTTTGCTAGAATAATGAAGGAACATTCATTTTTTCTAGAAGTTGGGTTTACCCCAAAGGACAGTAGCTATATGCAGAAAGCAGATGAGTTTCGTAAGGGCTTTGATATGATTTTAGATAGTGTAGTTTCTATTTCAGGTGGTATAGCAAGCAAAAGCGTGCTTCAATCCGGGGAAGTATTTACACCATATACTCTTAAAGCTGAGATGGTTTCTTCATATCTTACTGGTGTACATATACCAGTTGAATTAACACAGCTTGAAGTTGAATTATTATCTATGAATTCAAGAGATGTTACAAAGAATTTAGAGGAAAGTGTATTTTTAATTAACCAAAACGCTATTAAATTGATTTCATCATTAATACAGTTTAAAAATAATATTTTACGAAATGTTTTATCTTGTAAAATGTTTACTGTAAATTATCCTTTATTGATAGACCATATTATGAGAGAAGCACAGTTATATTTGCAAATGGTTAATCGCCTTCAGAATGGGGAAACTGCAGATATGCAAAAAGAAGCATTGGAGCAAGAACTGTTTTGGAATACAATTATGGCAGAGCATGCTAAGTTTATTCGAGGATTGCTTGACCCAACAGAAGAGGATTTGATGGAAGCAGCTAATAATTTTGGAAATGAGTTTGATCAGTTGACTAACGAATCTATGGCAGCTATGAATATGACAATACCATTTTCTAAACTTAGTGCTGATAGCTTAAAGGCAACAGAAGCAATACGAGATTTTAAGGAACAAGGAACACAAGGCTTGCTTGAATGCAAGATAAGATCAATTATTATACCATTACTAGCAGATCATACACTACGTGAAGCAAATCATTTTACAAGACTTTTGAAAGGTTATGTGAGACTATAAGTTTATATATAAGCAAAAAAAGACGATGTATATAGTTTTTATTAAAAGCATATATATCGTCATTATATTTATTTATTATACTATTTTGCAGCAATAATTGCTGCTCCTAGAGCACCTGCATATCTTCCAAGATCATTTATTGAAACATCAGAACCAATTTTTTTTGATAGCTCATTTGCTACATATGATGATCGGCTCAATCCTCCTGTAAGTATGCATTTACCTTCAACACCATGTCTGTTTACTAGTTGGACTACCTTAGTTACTACTGAATCTATAACACCTGCCGCAATATCTTTTCTGTCAGCACCTGAACCTATATACCCAATGACCTCAGATTCTGCAAAAACTGTGCACATTGAGCTTATGTTAAGTGCTTTTCCATATTCTGCAAGTTCTATAAACTTTTCAAGACTAAGTCCCATTCTGTTAGCCATAACCTCTATAAATTTACCTGTTCCAGCAGAGCATTTATCATTCATTAAAAATTTTGTAACCATGCCATTTTTATATGTTATAACTTTCGTATCTTGTCCACCTATATCAATTACAGTGCAATTCTCTTTTAGGAGATGGCCAGCACCTAAACCATGACACTTAATTTCTGTCACAACATCATCAGCAAAAGAAACTGATACTCTCCCATATCCAGTTGCTATAACTTTTGTATTGTCTTTATCAAATTTAATACCAGAGTCAATCAGCTTGCTTTTAATAAGCTCAGAAGTTTCTTTACTGTTCCAACCAGTTGGCATTGTAAAACAGTCAATAATATTAGCTCCGTCATATATCAAGGTTTTAGCTGCTGTTGAGCCTATATCGATGCCAATATAATTCATTTAATACACATTCCCTTCTTCTAAGTCATTTAATAGCTCTGCCATAAGCTTAGCATATTTTGGATTTGCTCTATCTCTAATTCTATCCATATCAATATAGATTTCTTTCTTGATTTTTCCTGGCTTTGTATCCATAAGTATTATTCTATCAGCTAAAAATACAGCCTCATCAACACTATGGGTTACAAATAAAATTGTTTTTTTATGATTCTCCCATATACGTAACAATTCTTTTTGAAGAACTATTCTTGTATATGCATCTAAAGCTCCAAAAGGCTCATCCATAAGTAAAACATCAGGATCATTAGCAAGTGAACGGGCAATAGCAACTCTTTGTTGCATTCCACCTGATAGTTCATGAGGCATAGCCTTAGCAAAGTCCTTCATACCTATCATATCTAAATATTCCATGGAAAGCTCTTGACGCTGCTTTTTAGAAATTTTTGAGAAATTAAGTCCTAACCCTATATTGTCAATAACATTAAGCCAAGGCATTAGTGAATAATTCTGGAATACCATTCCTATTTCTTTGCATGCCTTTGTATGTACATTTCCTTTAAATAGTACTTCACCTGAGCTAGCATAGTCTAATCCTGCAATAATCCTAAGTAATGTTGATTTTCCACATCCGGAAGGACCAAGTATACAAACAAATTCATTTTCTTTAATACTTAAATTTATTTTATCTAATGCCTTTAAATTATTGCCTTTTTCAGTATTAAATACTTTTTCAACATTGTTTATTTTAATAAAATCATTCATATTACATGCCTCCATTACCTTGTTTTACTTTGCCATGAGAAATATCTTTTGTTAAGAATGCTAAATATACCATCCATTCCAGCACCAACAACTCCAATACAAATCATGCCAGTTATTACTATATCAGTTCTTGCAAGCTCATATGAGTGAATTATCATATATCCAATACCTGCCATACTTCCAGGAAGCATCTCCGCTCCTACCAAACAAGCCCAAGCTGTCGCTAAGCCTAATCTCATCCCATTTACTATTGTAGGTGCAGCCGCAGGTAATAAAACTTTAAAAAATATGTCCTTTTCACTTGCTCCTAGAACCTTAGCAGACTCAATAAGTGTATTTCTAACATTCCTTACTCCAAAAATCGTATTAAATAATACAGGGAAAAAAGTGCCTAAAGCTATAAGAAAAAACATAGATAGTTTAAAATTGTCGAATATTACATATAATTCTCCAAATTTAAGTCCAAATAAATTAGCACAGCTTAAAATTCCAAACCAAGCAAGTACTAAAGGTTGCCATGCTAAAGGTGGAATAGGTTTAAATAAACTAAAAAATGTTTCAAACATTCTTCCAAATTTTCTTTTATAACCCATCAAGAGTCCTAAGGGTACTGCAACTAATACACCAACGGAATAGCCTACTAGAACTCTTACTAAGCTAAAGCCAATATTTTTTGGTAGAGATCCTAGTTTAATAAAATTACTTAGTGGATTGAGCAAATGAGATAAAATTGTTGTAAATTTTGGAAGAATTATTTTATTATCTATAGATGTGGCTAAAACTTCCCATAAAATAATAAAAAGCGTTGGCATAATAATTTTTATTCCAATGCTCGTCAGCTTAGATTTCATAACTTGTATTTACCTTTCTAGATTTATTTGTAATAATTATAGAGACAAGGAATTTTATGATATATTAAATATCTAATTCCTTGTCCCCCCCATAATTTATTTTACATTATTAATAAATGTAAAGTTAAATACCTTCTCTTTTGCATCTTCAAATTTTTCAGAAGCTAATCTTCCTTCGAATTTACGCATTTGAACCATTGCATCATAGTATAGCTTTATACCATTTTGCCATGCTTCTGTTGGAGCAGTGTTGTATACTATGTAGCTATTGTTAAATACTTCCTCTTCAATACCTATGTTAGAACATATTGAAGGTGCTGCAGCAGCTTTATTTTCTTGAACATAATTAGTAGTATCATAAATTATTTGTGTTATAGCTTGAACTATTTCAGGTGAGCTATTAATGATTTTTGTTGAAGCCGCATATGTACAGCAAGGGAAGTTTGCCCATTTACCATCTTTTGAGAATGAATCTAATCCTCCAATAAGCTTACCATTTCCAGATGAAACTGAAAGTTGTGGTTGTGGTGCTGGAGCAACCCAAGCATCTACTTGTTTGCTAGTTAATGCAGGTTGTAAGTTTGATAAACCCTTTAAGTCAACTGTTAAAACATCAGCTGTATGATCAGCAGGATCCTCTGTAATAGTTAAACCAGCTTCTAATAGAGCTTTTTCAATTACTATTCTTGGCCCACTTAGTGATGAATGATAACCCATTTTTAAAGGTTGTTCTGAAGTTTTTGCATACTCAACCATTTCTTCAAAATTATTAAATGGAGCATCATTTATTGCTACACATCCAATACCATCTGATTGAATAGGAGCTAGAATTTGAACATCAACATTTATGTCATAGGCAGTAAATACTGCTGTATTTGATAAAATAGCGAAATCTATTGCACCAGTTGCAAAAAGATTTACTGACTCAGAGCTGTTTTTAACAACAACATGGTTAATAACTGCTGAAGGAACTCCATCTATGTATAATGCGTATTTTCCATCTGCTATTTTACTTAAGTAAGCAGGTCTATCCTTGAAAATATCTGTCAACTCGCATCCAGCATGGATTACTCCTGTATGCATATCAAGCCCCCAAGCCATGTTAACAACTGGTAGCTTGTCAAAATCTACCTCTTCCTTTTGTTTGTCAGAGCTGCTTTCGTTTGCTTTATCTGAATTTTGTGCATTATCAGAACTTGCATCTTTTGAATCAGTGCTATTACAAGCTGCTAGCGAAAAAACCATTGTGATAATTAATAAAATTGATATAATCTTTTTCATATATCCTCCTTGTATGTTTGATTTGTTAAAAATTAACTTTTTGACTTTATGATTATATGCTATAAGTTTAAAAATTACCAGTTAAATAAATTCATAATAAAGTCAAACATTATAAAAATATGTTATTATAATTGCAAAGCTTTTCCTAAAAACTAAGATAACAAGCCCTCTTGACTAAATTACAATAATGTATTATTATTAATTTAGTACATAATAATGCATTGTTTGACAAAATAATCACAAACATTCAGTTGTACATAAATTATTGAACTGATATGTTCGGAGGAAAAAAATGATAAAATTAAACTTAAAAAGAATTGATTTAAAAAACATTAATTATAAAAGCTTATTAATTCAGCTTATTGCAGACTGTGTTGGATCACTTTTTATTGCTGCTAGTATATATGTTTTCGCTAAAAACGCTAATTTTGCACCAGGCGGAATAAATGGAGCATCAGTAATTATTAATTACATATTTTCTCTACCTATTGGTATGGTGAGTTTATTTCTTAATATACCTATTATAATAATAAGCTATAAATTTTTAGGTATTAAATTTTTATTAAAATCCTTAAAAACTATGATAATTTCTGCAGCATTTATGGATTATGTTGCTCCATTATTACCCTCATATACTGGGAATCAGCTACTAGCAGCTTTGTTTGCTGGAGGCTTAGCAGGAGTTGGTTATGCACTAATATATATTCAAGGTTCATCTACTGGCGGTAGTGATTTTATACTTCTTACCATTAAAAAATTAATGCCTCATATATCAATAGGCCAGATAACGCAGCTAATTGATGGAAGCATAATAGTTGTAGGTGGATTTGTATTTGGAATAGATGCAGTATTATATGGAATAGTTTATACAATAGTTTCTTCTACTGTTATGGATAAAATAATGTATGGGACAAGCTCTGGTAAGCTTGCGTTTATTATAACTGAAAAAGCTAGCGATATTTGCAAGAGGATAGATGAGGAAATTGAAAGAGGCTCGACTATAATCAATGCTATTGGATCATATAGTAAGCAAAATAAAGAAATTGTAATGTGTGCTTGTAGTAAATCTCAAGTATATCCAATGAAGGCAGCTGTTAAAGACCTTGATAGCAAGGCATTAATAATAATTACTGAGTACAATGAAACATATGGACAAGGATTTTTAGATATACATAAGGAATAAGTTAATATAGCAGGATAAAGTCTCTAAACTAAAGCTTGCCACAATTAAATAAAAAATATATAATATTGTATAAAAGGGATGTGATTCTATATAATGATTAAATTTGCTCTTATAGGAGAGAAACTGAGTCATTCATTTTCTCCATTTATACATAATGAAATATTTAAACATGTAGGTATTGAAGGGAGCTATGAGCTGTTAGAATATCCAAAAGAATATTTGCCGAGTATTGTGAATGATTTAAAAGGTAAGCTATATAAGGGGGTAAATGTTACAATTCCATATAAAACTGAAATTATTCCTTATTTGGATTCAATAAGCTCTGAAGCACAAGAAATTGCTGCTATTAATACAATTAATTTTTTTGAAAATGCTTCTATAGGTTATAATACTGACTATTTTGGCTTTGGAAAACTCTTAAGCTTCAATAATATTGATATTAATGGAAAGACTGCACTTATACTTGGTACAGGTGGCGCATCTAGAGCAATTAAAAAGTATCTAGAGGATAAACATATTAAAGCAATTAAATTTGCAAGTACTGAAGTTGAAAAAGCAAAAGTTAAGTATCCAGGATATGAAATTTACGATTACACTAGACTCAATGAGCTAGAAAAAACTGATATTTTAATAAATTGTACACCTATTGGTATGTATGGTGCTTTTAATCAAGATTATATAGTACAGGGCTTTAGGGTTCTAGATAATTCTTTTTTAAGTAAGTTCAATGTTGCTATAGATTTGATTTATAATCCATTGGAAACTAAATTGTTAAAACAAGCTAAAGGGCTTGGTCTTAAGACTGTAAATGGTCTTTACATGCTCACAGCACAGGCTGTTAAATCTCAAGAAATTTGGAATGATTTAGTTATAGCTGACAGGGTGATAGATGGAATTAACAATTTATTATTAAATCAAATTGCAAAAAATATTTAGGTAAATACTTATTTGCTTATTAATAGATAAAGACTTTATTATAAAAAGAGGAAAAATTTAAAATGGTTAAAAACATTGTACTGATAGGTATGCCAGGCAGTGGCAAAACAAATATAGGATATGAACTTTCAAAAAAATTAGCTATGAATTTTATAGATGTGGACAGCTATATAGAGGAAAATGAAAGAATAAGTATTAGTGATATGTTTGAAATTAGTGAAGAATATTTCAGACAAATAGAAAACAAGTATATAGCTGAGTTAAGTGAATTAAATTCCACTGTAATTGCAACAGGTGGCGGAGTAGTTAAAAATGAAAATAATATTTTACTACTAAAAAATAATTCAATTATAATATATATTAATCGTAAAATTGATGATATAATGAAAGATATAGATATTAGCAAAAGACCATTGTTAAAAAATGACAAGAATAGATTGAAAGATTTATTTAATGAAAGACATTATTTATATAAAAAATATTGTGATATAGAAATATTAAATGATAGCGGTCTTATTGATGCAGTAAATAAAATTAGTACATTAATATAAAAATTATAACAAAGTAGGTAAAGCATATGAAAATTTATGTAATAAATGGCCCAAATCTTAATTTCTTAGGTATAAGGGAGCCTAATATATATGGAAACAATAGTTACGAAGATTTATGTCGTTATATAAATTCAGAGGCAAAAAAGTTAAATGTGGAAATTGAAATTTTTCAAAGCAATATAGAGGGAGAAGTTGTAGATTTTATTCAAAAAGCATATGAAAATTCAGATGGCATTGTAATAAATGCTGGGGCGTATACACATTATAGTATTGCAATATTTGATGCTATTAAATCTATAAATCTTCCAACTGTTGAGGTACATTTAAGTAATATCTATAATAGAGAAGAGTTCAGACATAAATCAGTAATTGCCCCTGCTTGCATCGGCCAAATTTCAGGCTTTGGTTTTTTAGGTTATAAATTAGCTATTGAAGCATTGTTAAATTATAATGGTAATTAATATAATATAAATTAAAAATATCGCTTTATATTGAAGTATTAAGCGATATTTTATTTATTATAAACTACAATATAATATCGCTAATACATATTCCTTATTATTGATGAATAATATTTTTAAAAAGTATTTAATTTTGATGGAGGATTTTATGGAGCATTATATTGAAGTTGAACAAGGGATAAATATTTATGTAAATGATCTTAATCCAAATGGACAGCAGTAGCGAAAATGTGGATTAGAGAACAGCTATTTATGATTTGACAACTATAATTGTACCTACATTAATTGTTCATGGTACTCACGATAAAGTCGTACCATTTGAACTAGGAGAAATACAGCATAAAACTATTAGTAGTTCCGTATTTTTACCATTCCATTACAGTGGGCACGGATCATTTTATGATGAAAAAGAGAGATTTAATAAAGAACTTATGAAATTTATAGAAGAATAGATTTTAGATAAAAAAGCGAGCTTAGCTCGCTTTTTTAATTGCAACAAAAATCATTTACTGCAAATATAGGAAAATTGTTATATATCATCTTAACACAATCTTAACATTTATTTAATAAAGAGACAACAATTGATAATTATATTAATGTTATTATTTGTACATAAGAATTAAAAAATAAAAGGAGATAAATAATAATGAAAAATATAAAAAGAATTTTAGTCCTAGCATTATCTTTAATGCTAATAGTATCAATGGTTGCTTGTACAAATAGTACAAATAATTCAGACAATAAGAACAACGATAATACTGGTAATGTAAATAACAATAATGATAATAACAAAGGTAACGAAGATAATAAACCTGTAGTTATAAAAGGAAGTATAAATGCAGGTGGATCAACTTCAGTAGAAAAAGCAGCTAAAGCAGCAATGGAAGAATTTGTTGCACTTAACCCAGAGGTTACATTTGAATATGATGCTACTGGATCATCAGCTGGTATCAAAAACGTTAAAGATGGAACATATAAATTAGGATTTTCTTCAAGAGAATTAAAGCAAGAAGAAACTCAAGGTGTTGAGTATAAAACAATTGCTCTTGATGGTATAGCGTTAGTTGTGAATCCTAGTAATAATGTTGAAAACTTAACACTTGAGCAAATAAAAGGAATTTTTACAGGAGAAATCAAAAACTGGTCTGAGCTTGGTGGAACAGATGCTGAAATAGTTGTAGTATCAAGAGAAAATGGTTCTGGAACAAGAAGTGCATTTGAAGAAATAGCTAAAATAGGCGACTTGCTTACTGAAAAAGCAATAATTAAAAGTGGTAACGGTGAAGTTGCTTCATATGTTACAGGCGAGCCAAATGCTATAGGTTATACTTCGTTTGTAACTTTAGAAGCTAACTCAGATAAAATAAAAGGTCTTCAAGTTGAGTCAGTTAAACCAGAGATTGCTAATGTTCAAAACAAAACATATAAATTATCAAGACCATTTATAATGGTATATGATTCAAGTAAGATAAACGAAGCAGAAAAAGCATTTATTGATTTCTTGTTCACTGAAGAAGGTCAAGATATACTTGAAGAGGCTGGAGCAATAAGAATAAAATAACTAACTTTTAAAAACACTCTAGAAAGGAACATATATATGATAAATAATGGAAAATCAAAACAAGTTATTTTAGATAAATCATTTAATATATTGTTCTTATTAAGTGCTTGTATAGCAATAATCGCTGTGCTTTCAATAGCAGTATTCATATTCTACAAAGGTAGCCAGCCATTCATACCAGGAAATGCTGAAGGAAATTATTCTTTATGGAAATTTTTAACAGGGACATATTGGAAACCCTCCAATGGTGTATATGGTATTGGATACATGATAATTGCATCAATTTTTGCAACAATAGGAGCTCTAATCATAGGAGTTCCTATTAGCCTTTTAACAGCAATATTCATAGCTGAGATAGCACCTAAGAAACTTGCAAGCATTGTAAGAACGATAATTGAATTATTAGCCAGTATACCGTCTGTTTTATACGGAGTCTTTGGCTATGAAGTGATCGTAAAATTTGTAAAAAGTATATCTCCATATAATATTGGTGACTCACTACTGAGTGTAATATTTATACTTTCAATCATGATACTACCAACAATAGTGAGTATAAGTGAAAGTGCAATAAGAGCTGTACCGAGTGCATATAAAGAAGCTGCCTATGGTCTAGGTGCAACTAAGACAGAGGTTATATTTAAAACGATACTACCAGCTGGAAAGAGTGGAATTTTAGCAGCTGTAGTTTTAGGAGTAGGTAGAGCAATAGGTGAAACAATGGCTGTAATATTAGTTGCAGGAAATCCAGAAGGCAATATACCAAGGAGTATATTTGACCAAGTTAGACTTATAACTAACAATATTGTTCTTGAGCAGGGATATGCTTCAGGCATGCATGAAGAAATGCTGTTTGCAACAGGAATTGTACTATTTATATTTATCATTATTGTTAATTTAGTGTTAAATATAATAAGGAAAGGTGTAGCTAATGAATAGAAAAATTAAAGAAATAATATTGAAAATTTTAATATATTTAGCTGGAGCAATTTCAGTAGCTGTACTTTTATCTATTGTTGGATTTATATTTAAAAATGGCATCAAATTAATTAATTTTAACTATTTAACAAGTGGTAACAATTCAGTTACACAATATGTTTTAATTGAAAGTAATGATATAGCTTATGAAAAACCATCTAATCTAGCAGAAGGTTCAATGTTTGTTGAAAAATATGGCATAGCTATTTTAAATTCGAGTGAAAAAGAGACATCCTTTTTTGTAGATTATATAGATAAAAATTCTCCATTTATAAAGGCAAAAAATACATCAGATCTTCCTTTTGGTGTTAAAGTAAAAGATGAAATTAAAAAAATAAATAAAACTAACACTAAGGAATTAAGCTTAGATGAAGCTGTAGAACTTCTAAACTCTGAAGATAGCTTAATACTAAGACTAACAAGACCTGGCGGCGGAATTTATCCTATGCTTATATCAACACTAATGCTAATAGGGCTTTCGCTTATAATAGCAGTTCCAATTGGTGTATTTGCCGCAATTTATTTAGTTGAATATTCAAAGGAAGGAAAATTTTTAAGACTCATTAGATTTGCTACTGAGAGTTTGTCAGGCATACCTTCAATTGTATATGGATTATTTGGAATGATATTTTTTGTAAAATTTCTAAGCTTTGGTCAATCAATAGTTTCAGGTAGCTTAACTCTAAGTATTATACTGCTTCCTACTATTATAAGGACTACTGAGGAAAGCTTAAAAACAGTTCCAGCAAGCTACAAGGAAGGCTCATTTGCACTAGGGGCAAATAGACTTCAGACACTGTGGAAAGTTATTGTTCCAAATGCTTTATCAGGTATCTTGGTTTCAATAATTCTATCCATAGGAAGAATAGTTGGAGAATCAGCTGCACTTTTATTTACTGCTGGAACATTTGCAAAAGTACCAGAGGGATTTTTTGATTCTGGAGCATCTTTAACTGTAAGGGCGTACATGGAAGTTAAGGAATATGCTAATATTGAAATGGCAAGCGGAATAGGAATAATTCTTTTAATTATAGTGTTTGTACTCAATTTATTTACAAAACTTATAGTAAGAATGTCTAATAAAAATGCTTAACAAAAGGAGAAAAAGGTTGAAAGAAATTAAAAATAAAGAAAGGATTTGTACCGAGTCCATGCACAAATATTTCGTTTCTCTTGAAAAGAGAAACTGGTATTCTTGCGAAATCGGTGCATGGACATATTAATGGAAAAATTAAATATAGAAAATTTAGATTTTTATTATGGAGATTTTAAAGCTTTAAAAAATGTAAATATGGATATAAAGGAGAAAACAGTAACAGCATTTATAGGACCAAGTGGATGTGGAAAATCAACATTATTAAGAACAATTAATAGAATGAATGATTTAATAGATGGTACTAAAGTTGAAGGGATAATAAAATTAGATAATAAAAATATATATAAAGAAATAGATGTTATAGCATTAAGGAAAATAGTAGGAATGGTATTTCAAAAGCCTAATCCTTTCCCAATGAGTGTTTATGAAAATATTGTCTATGGTCCTAAGCTACATGGTAAAAAATCAAAGGCTGAGCTTGATGAAATAGTTGAAAAAAGCTTGATAGGAGCAGCACTTTGGGATGAAGTAAAGGATAGACTGAAAAAGAGTGCATTGAGTCTTTCAGGAGGACAACAGCAAAGACTTTGTATTGCAAGAGCATTAGCAGTTGAACCAGAGGTTTTGCTGATGGATGAGCCAACAAGTGCATTAGATCCTATTGCAACTGGTAAAATTGAAGATCTGATATATGAGTTGAAAAAAAATTATACTATAATTATAGTAACACATTCTATGTATCAAGCAGCTAGGGTGTCAGATAATACAGCGTTTTTTCTATCTGGAGAGATTATTGAATATGATAATACAAAGAAAATATTTTCTAATCCTTCTAATAAAAAAACTGAAGAATATGTTACTGGAAGATTTGGTTAATACTAATAATTTATTAGGAGATATCTATGAGAGAAAAATATAACAGAGAATTAAGTAAATTAAATGAAGAGATTTTGAATTATGGATCAATGGCAGAAAAGATAATATCTATGGCTGTTGATTCCCTTCTACAACAGGATACAAAACTTGCACTCGAAGCAATTGCATTTGAAGATGAAATGGATAAAAGAGCTGAGGAACTTGAAAATCAGTGCTTAGATATTTTAGCATTACAACAGCCAATGGCAAAGGATTTAAGAGTTGTTGCATCAGTTATTAAAATAATAGCTGATATTGAGCGTATAGGTGATTTAAGCGAGAATATTGCAGAGGCCACTGTTAAAATAGGCACTGAGGAATTTATTAAGCCACTAATTGACATACCAAAAATGGCTCAGATTTGCAAAGAAATGTTGCACAAATCATTAGAGTGTTATCTTAATGAGGATATATCCTTAGCATATAGGGTATTTACAATGGATGATATTGTTGACACTATATTTAGAGATATTAGTACTGATATATTTTATATGATAAATAAAAATATAAACTTTATTCATCAAGGAATGCAGCTCTTATTGGTAGCTAGATTTTTAGAGAGAATTGCTGATCATATTACTAATATTTGCGAAGGGGTAAATTATATAGCTACAGGCAATAAGAAGTTTACTGTTTAGTGGAAAATAATTTACATACAGACCTTTAATTATTTAAATTATAGGTCTGTTTTTAATTTTAAAAAATTTATTGAAGATTAGCAATTTTTACATTATAATGAACATGTAATATATAAAAATTACTGATTAGATATTTGCATGAGAATAAGTATAAGGTGGTGGATTGCTTGAATGACTATATGGATAAAGTAATAGAGTTAGTAGATTTAAGAAAAAATATGCCTTTAAATCAAATTGTATATACTGGCTTGAGAAGCTCAATAATTAAAGGAATTATTCCAGTTGGTGAGAGAATTAATGAAAAAAAATATTCTGTTGAGCTAAATGTAAGTAGAACTCCTATAAGAGAAGCACTATATAGAATATATGATGAGCGTCTTTTAGATTATATACCTAATAGTGGTTTTGTAGTCAAAAGAACAACTGTTGCTGATGTAGAAGAAATATATAAAATACGTATTGCTTTAGACACATTAGCATCAATCAATGCTATGTATCTTATGACCAATGAAGATTTTAAGAAAATGAAAGAACTTCTTGAATTAACCGAAAAGCTTGAAGAAGAAGGGAAGATATATGAGGTTATTAAAAAATTCTCTGATTTTAACGAGATGATTTATGTTTTTTCAAATATGTCACGTTTAAGGATGATAACACATCATTTAAGTGATTATTTAAAACGTTATAGGGATATTTCATTACTAGATGAAAATAGAAGGAAAAAAGCTCTAGATGAGCATAAGTTAATATATTATTGTTTAAGAGATAAGAATGAAGTAGAGATTACTAATTTAATAAAAAAACATCTTGATTATTCAAGAAAATTTGTGGCAGAAAAAGTAAAACAGCAGGAAGAGTTAGAAGTATGAGCAAAGAACAAGATTTATTAAATGATAAGAAAATTGAAAATATTAGCTTTATGCTTGCTGAATATGCTCAAAAGGCAATAATGTACGAAGCTGTTTTAACACCAAAGCCTGGATTAGTTGATTCGGTTGATTGTGGTGCTCACAAGGATATGGATATATTTACATTTCTTGATAGCTCAGCAAACCTGTATAGAGGATTTTATGAATATAGTAAGGCCGGTCTATTATCTATATTTGGATTAGAAGAACTATTTAGAGAGGCAAGGAATATAGGTGTTGCAGTTGAAATGAATATGTTTCTTGCTACAAAAAATGTAAATACTCATAAGGGCATAAATTTTTCTATGGGAATAGTTCTAATTGCTGTTGGATATTATATTAGCACAACTAAACATGAGTCAAGCAGAATATCTGATGATATTCTTAATACTGATATAATGAGTAGAGAAGATGAAATCCTTATATTTTCTGAGCAAGATAGCGATAGGCTTATGGACATTATTAAAACTATGCTTAGAGGTCTTGTTCAAAGGGATTTTAAAGATTTAAATAAGAAAAAAGTACTTACAAATGGTGAGAGACTTTATTTAGAGAGAGGGTTTTCTGGGATTCGAGGAGAAGCTGAAAATGGATTTCCTACTGTTATGGACATAGCTCTTCCCAGACTAAGAGCTTTATCAAACGCAAATATTAGTATTGATAGAAAACTTTTAGATGTTTTATTTCATATAATGAGCGTTTCTGAAGATTCGAATATTGTTTATAGAGGAGGACTTGAAGCATTAGACTACGTTAAAAAGCAAGCTGCTGAGTTTTTAGAAGCTGGAGGAGTGTTTAATGATGATTATAAGGATATAATTAATGATATGAACATGGACTTTGTTAATAAGAATCTAAGCCCGGGAGGCTCTGCGGATTTATTATCAATTACTTTATTCTTTGCATTTCTTGAAAACTTAATTTAGCATTTATAAACAACAAACCACTGACTATGCCAGTGGTTTGTTGTTAGAATAAATCAATTTCTGAAGATATTATTTCATACATACTCTCTTGAATGCTTGTGAGTGAGTGAGCTCTGCTTCCTGCACATTGCCTAGCATCAGCTTGACATACAAAGCATTTCCTGTTTTCAAAACCAATATCAACTCTGCTGATATGCTCAATCTTGTCATTATTCATATAAAGAACATCAATATCAAATAGTCTTCCAAGCTTTGATTTTTCCTCAATATTAGTCATTTTAATTTTTATCTCTTTTGCATTAGCTTTTATTATCGCAAAATATTCAGGTCCTGTTTTGATATCTAATGTTTTTGAATAGCTTATTTCTAAATTATCACTATTAATACAACTTAGAATTTGATTTAAACCTATATCAAAAATTCTTTTGATATAGATATTGTTTTTAATAGGACCAGCAATATTTAGTTTATATGAGATTAGGCTACAATCTGGATAAATTGTGAGCAGCTTCTTTATTAAAGAAACTCTTTTTTCTCTGTTTTGAAGTACTTCATCTAAACTTGGTGTACTGCCAATACTAAAAATTGATTCCATTAATTTTTTACCTTTCTAACAACATCTATTATACTGCCATCACGATATTCTATTAATGCAACAATTTTGTCTTCATATTCAATTGGATCTGGGACTCCTGCTATTGAATACGCCATTTCTTTCAATTCTTCAATTGTGTACTGAGGAACAGAGATGTTTTTGAATGCTTCAATCAAATCCTTTCTCAAAGGATTTATAGCTATTCCTACCTCTGTAACTAAAACATCAATGCCTTCTCCTGGAGTGATAACAGTATTTACCTTATCAACAACAGTAGGGATACGACCACGAATAAGAGGGCTTAGAATCAAGCTTAGCTTTGAGCCAGCTGCTGTATCACAGTGTCCACCAGATGCTCCTCTAATTACTCCATCAGATCCTGTCATAACATTAACATTAAAGTTTGTATCTATTTCTAGAGCAGATAATACTACTATATCTAAATTGTTTACAGCAGCACCTTTGTTAGCAGGATTTGCATAGAAGGAAGCACTAATTTCATAGTGATTACTGTTGTTTTTCATTGATTTGATAGCACCTGTATCAAATGATTGTGTATCAATAATCTTCTCTATTAAGCCTTTTTCCATCATATCACATAGATGCTGAGTCAATCCACCAAGTGCAAAGCCTGCCTTGATATTGTTTTTTAACATTTCTTCCTCTAAAAATCTTGCTACTGCAAGTGCAGATCCTCCAGATCCTGCTTGGAAGGAAAAGCCGTCTTTAAAATATGGAGATGAAGTTATAACCTTGCATGCATTTTTTGCAATTAATAACTCTTTTGGATTTGTTGTATATCTTGTTGCTCCTTTTGCAATCCCATCAGGATTACCTATTGAATCAACTACAACAACATAATCTACATGATTTTGTGGAATACTTATTGGAGTATTTGGATAGGGAACTAGAGTATCTGTTATTATAACAACTTTATCAGCAAACTCTGCATCTACCTTTGCATATCCTAGAGATCCACAAGGAGCTTTTCCGTGTGAACCATTGGCATTTCCATATTCATCTGATGTTGGTGCTCCTAAAAAGGCAACATCTATATGAATTTCTCCTGTTTCTATAGCCCTAGCACGTCCTCCGTGAGATCTAATTATTACAGGGTTTTCCATTAAACCATTGGAAATAGCGGCTCCTAGCTTATCTCTCAAACCACTAGAGGTTATATTAGTTATTACACCATTTTTAATATGCTCAATTAGTGGCTCGTGAATATTAGCTATTGAGCTTGATGCAAGATTTAAGTTTTTAATACCTTTTTTTGCTATCTCATCTAGGACCATATTCATTACATAGTCTCCCTCACGGAAATGATGATGAAAAGATATTGTCATTCCATCCTTTAATCCTGTCTTATCAATCGCTTCAGATATTGAAGATAAAAGTTTAGAATCTCCAGGTTGAAATGATTTAACCATTCCCGAAGCTCTTTTATAAGAATGCCTTTTGCTGAATTGTCCTTCGAAAACACCAAATTCTGAAGCGTATTTTTCTGGGATATCTATACCTAATTTATTCTTAACCATATTTATTCTCCTTTACTGTATAATCCAGCAGCTTCCGCGAGCAATAATACTCTTTCTGCACGCTCAACAATCGGTTTGTCAATCATCTTGCCATTTAGAGCAATAACACCTGAGCCTTTTGATTCAGCTTCTTCAATTGCATAAATTACAGCCTTTGCATTGCTTATTTCTTTTGGACTCGGTTTAAATACATCGTTTACAATTTCTATCTGTCTTGGATTTATAACTGATTTTCCATCAAATCCTAATTGCTTTATTATTTCTGTTTCTTTTCTTAATGTGTCTGAATCATTTACATCAGAAAATACAGTATCTAGCGCAGCTATACCGGCAGCTCTAGCTCCATGAACAATCATAGAACGTGCAAAAAATATTTCTTCGCTGTTTCTATCTGCATAACGTCTAGTCTTCATTGCAGTTACATAATCCTCAGAGCCAAGCGCAATACCTATAAGTCTTTTACTAGCACAAGCAATTGAATAAGCATTTAATACTCCAAGAGGACCTTCAATAGCAGCCATCATTTTTGTAGATCCTATCTCTCTGTTGCATCTTTTTTCAGCTATCTCAATAACTGCTTCAGCATCAAGAACATCCTGTGCACTTTCTGTTTTCGGTAATCTAATTACATCAACACCAGCTCTAACCATTGCAAATATATCATCTTTTCCACACATATCTAAGCTATTAATACGTACAACAGTTTCTGTATTTCCATAATCTATTGTTTTAAGAGCATTAAATAAAAGGAAACGCGCTGTATCCTTTTCTTTTAATGAAATTGAATCTTCAAGATCAAACATAACTGAATCTGCTCCATAGATATTTGCATCTCTTAGCATTCTTGGGTTGTTTGCAGGAACAAACATCATAGTTCTTCTTAAACGTTCCATGTATCTATCTCCTCCCAATCGTAATTTGAGCTAATCTCTGCTGCTCTGTGAACAGCTGCTATTACTCTTGCGGCAATAGTACAATCTAACGCACCTTTATCAACCACATCGAGCTTTGCATCTTTTACTCCTAAGTTTGAAAGTGTTTCTTGGATTACAGTGCGAATTCTTTTGCCATACTGCTTCTCAACACTGCTTTGCAAGTCAATTTCAATGCCATTGCCATCATTTTTCGAAATTAGTATTTGAATATCAGATGATTCTAAGGTTCCAGCAACAGCTTGTTTTTTGATTTCGTAGCTTTTCATTCTTACACATCCTTTTCTAATATTTTATTTTAATTTTATCTTTTATTTTATCTCCATCAAGAGAAACTAAAAAATCATATGTTGTTTGTGGTACTAAAGGTTTAATATCATTCAATAAACCTTGTGCAAATAGTTTTCTTACTCTAGATGCACTTATTGCTTCATTATTTGATTCTATCCTTGGGATAACAATAAGCTCAAGCTCTTTTCCAAAAACATCAGCCATTGCTTTGTTATAAATTGCAGTAGATGGGGATAGTGGCTCTTCTCCGACATATCTTCTAGTGATACCTAATGCAGGGGATATATGCTTTTTGAAAATTGTAGCATCCAGACAAGCTTGAATATAAGTTACATCACTGTTTTCTTTTAAAAAATATGAGGGAAATGTTTTTGCAGAAATCATATAGTCTTCAGTTTTATGGAGAATTATATTATTTAAATGAGAAGTTCCTTTTTGAACTAATTCATATCTAATCTCAGCAGGGAAATCAGATAGATCCTCAGATAGAACAAAAATGTGAACATAATCATTATCTAATGAAGCAGTTTCTACAAGATGAAGATGCCCCATGGTAAATGGATTTGCATTCATTACAATACCAGCAATCCTGTTTGCAGTATTTTTTGTTTTTCTTAAGCCTTCAATATAATCATTAAAACCATAATTTGATTTTTCTAGAAAGATGAGCTCATTATTAACTCTTTCAATTTCTTTAAAGCCAAGATGCATAAAAGAATTCATAGCATCCTCTTTTGTATAAACATAACAAGCTTCATAATCTCTTTCAAAAATTTCTGACATAAGCTCTGTTATTAAAATGTTAAACACTTTACCACCAGTATATTCTATATCTACAGCAGTGCATTTTATTATATTTTGAAATATTGAACCAGTAGCAATTATTCTTTCATTATCATAAATACCAATAGTGTAGTCTACGTTTTCCTCGCTACGAATACCGGCTTTTATTAAAAAATCAGTCCATAGCTTGTGTGAATATTTATCCCTTTTTACATGAATTCTTTTAATGTTATACATCACTAATACCTCCGCAGAGCCATATTTAATCATGCTATAATAATAATTTATTTTTATACGTTTATACATCTATATTATACACTAAAAATCAAAATTCTTGTGTTTTTTTTGTGTCTTTTTTACAATCTTGAAATATAAATGTTTTATTTTAAAAATAATGTATATAATATTATATAATTGTATTTTAATTGTTTTTTTAGTATAAAATCATTGCAAAAAACGTTTTACCGATATATAATCGAGTAAATTTATAAACTTAGGAGGAAAAACAATATGTTAGCAATTTTATCATGGTTAATGATCATAATATTTATGATTTTAATCATAAGAAAAAAATTAACACCGTTTTCAGCATTAATTTTAGTACCAATTACATTTGCAATAGTTGGTGCAGCGTTTGGATTATTTAAAGATGCTGCAGTTTTTAAAGATGTAGCTAATCCAAGCATCATTGAACAGATGCTTGCTATTGGAACTTGGACAGTTGATGGAATTAAAAAGGTATCTACAACAGCAGTTATGTTATTATTTGCAATTTTATACTTTTCTATAATGCTAAATGCTGGACTTTTTGATCCTGTTACTAAAAAGATGATTCAATTCGCAAAAGGTGATCCTGTAAAAGTATTAATTGCAACTGCAGTTGTATCTGCAGCAGTTTCACTAAACGGAGATGGAACTACTACCACATTAATTGTATGTACAGCTTTCCTTCCAATATATAAAGAGCTTGGAATGAAGGTTATGAATTTAGGTATTGTATTAATTTTAATGAATACAATCATGAACCTACTTCCTTGGGGAGGACCAACTGCAAGAGTTATGTCTGTGTTGGAAATAGATGGTACAGCAATTCTAAATGCTCTAGTACCTGGTATGATAGTTTCTGTTATTTATATGCTTGGAGTTGCTTATTACTTAGGACTTAAGGAAAGAAAAAGACTTGGTATTAAGAATTTAACTCATGAAGACATAGAAAGATTAACAGCTGTAACAGATGAAGAAACTTTAGCACTAAGAAGACCAAAGCTAGTATGGGTTAATGCTATATTAACAATAGCTATAGTAGTAATGCTTGTTATGGGAACATTGCCATCAGTACTTTTATTCCTATTAGGAACAGCTTTAGCTCTAGTAATAAATTATAGAAAGCTAAAAGAGCAAAAGGAAAGAATACAAGAAAATGCTGGTGATGCAGTTCAAGTTGTTATATTAGTTTTAGGAGCAGGAATATTCATGGGTATATTTACTGGTTCAGGAATGTCAGATGCTCTAGCATTAAGCTTGACAAATATTATTCCAGCATCCTTCGGACGTTTCTGGGGACTTATTGTTGCGATACTGTCAGCTCCTGGAACATTCTTCTTATCAAACGACGCTTTCTATTATGGAGTGCTTCCTGTATTAAATCAAACTGGTGCACAGTATGGATTTACAGCACTTGAATTAGGAACAGCTTCATTGTTAGGTCAAGCATTCCACTTGCTAAGCCCTCTAGTAGCTTTCATCTATCTATTGTTAAACTTAACAGGATTAGACATGGGAGAATGGCAAAAGGAATCAGGCAAATGGGCATTAGGAATATTTGTGATATTTATACTCATGGCAGCTATTACTAACGCTGTACCATTATATAAATAAAATTAAATAGCTATAGCTTAAGACAAGATATAAAAGTTTGTATCTTGTCTTTTTTTAATTAACAAATTCTTAACACAATGAAGTAGAAATAGTGTATAATTGATATGAAAATATAAAGTTTATTTTATTAGAAACAATATGTCATAAAGGAGCAAAAAATTGATTAAAATATTAGTAGTTGATGATGAACCGCATATAACAGAGCTTATTCAGTTTAATTTAGAACTAAATGATTACTTAGTTGAAATTGCTAGTGATGGTAAGCAAGCAATAGAAAAAGCAAAATCTACTCAGTATGATTTAATTATTTTGGATGTTATGCTTCCTTATGTAGACGGTTTTGGAGTTTTAAAGATAATAAAAAAAGACATTAAATATAAAGATGTGCCAATTATGATGCTTACAGCTAAGAGTACTGAAAGTGATAAGGTATTAGGGTTAGAAACTGGTGCTGATGACTATTTGACAAAACCTTTTGGAATAAAAGAGCTTATTGCAAGAGTAAATGTTCTCTTAAGACGTGTAAACAAATCAAAAATGTCAGACAATTCAAGTATTAGCATTAATAATTTAACTATTGATATATCGAGTCATAATGTAAAAGTTAACGGAAATGAAATTGAGCTTACTTTGAAGGAGTTTGAGATACTACTGATACTATGTCAGAACCATGGAAAAGTTGTAAAAAGAGATGATTTACTTGATAAGGTCTGGGGATATGAATATTTTGGAGATTCTAGAACAATTGATGTACATATTAGGCATATTAGAAAAAAGATAGAAGATTTTGATAATGAACATGACTATATAGAAACTATAAGAGGAGTGGGCTATAAGATAAGATGAAAAAGAAATTATTAATATCAGTAATAGCAATAATTTTAATTATAAATGTTATTATTATAGCTGTTAATGTTAGTGTAGTTAATAAAGATTATGAAAAGGGTAAAATTGATGAGTTAAAAACATTAGTACAGTCCATAGCATTGTCCATAGAATCAGATTATCATAAGATTGACAAGTATATATCATTATTTAAGGAAAATGGTATTAGAGCAACAATTATTAGTAAAAATGGTGATGTTGTTTTTGAAACTGAAGAAAGAATAGACCTTATGCAAAACCACCTAAAAAGAAATGAAGTTATTATAGCAAAAAAAGGCTATGTAGGTACAGATATTAGATTTAGTAATACTATTAGGAAAAATTTTTTGTATGCAGCTTCACTAATACCAAATACTGATGATTATGTATTGAGATTGTCGGTTCCATTGGAAGTGTTGGGACAGAATTCAAAAGATCTAATCACTAATTTTATCATAATAATATCTATTGGAATATTATTAGCAATATTTTTAATTCTTAATTTTGTAAACTATTTTACAAAGCCTTTAATAGAATTATCAAATGCAACTATTCAAATTACTAATGATGTAATTCCTAAAAAATTGTATTATAGCTCTAATGATGAAATAGGAGTATTATATAAGAATTTTAATATTATGACAAAAAAATTAAATGATAGTATTAATGAATTAGGAAATACTAATTTATTCTTAAATTCAATATTATCAAACATTGTCAGTGGAGTTGTTGCATTAAACTATAAAAAAGAAATTATATTTATAAATAAACGTGGCAAGGATATTTTAAATATACATGAGAATGATGTTAAAAACAAGGCTATAATCAATATAATAAGGCATTATGAAATTAATAAGTTTATAAAGGACTATTTTAATAATAAAACAAATGAATCTCTTATAACAAATTTCGACAATAAAACATTAAAACTTTTTATTAATGTATTGCCCTATGATGAAAATAATGCTAATGAGTTAAACTATGGAGCTTTACTTCTTGTTGAGGATATTAGTGAAGCTGTTAAACTTGAGGAAATGAGAAAAAGTTTTGTAGCAAATGTAACTCATGAATTGAAAACTCCATTGACCTCAATAAAAGGATATGTAGAAACTATTAAGAATAATGAAATTACAGATCAGAGCAAAATAAACAGATTCATGAATATTATTGATATAGAAGCAGATAGACTTAAAACTCTAATAGATGATATTTTATTATTATCAGAAATAGAAAGCATGGAAGCAAATTTATCTAAAATTAACTTAAAAGAAGTTGTTGCTGAGCTTAAAGATGTTATGCATAATATTTCAAACAGCAATAATGTTACAGTGAACTACATCTGTGATGATATTGAAGCGTTTTTAGATAGAAACAGATTTAAACAGTTACTAATCAATTTAATTGATAATGCAATTAAATACAATGTTCAAGATGGTAGTGTAGACGTAATGATTTCAATGCAAAATAAATTTATTGAAATACGTGTAGAGGACACTGGTATAGGAATTGCAGAGCAGGATTTGCAAAGAATATTTGAAAGATTCTATAGAGTTGATAAATCAAGAAGTAGGCAGATGGGTGGTACTGGACTGGGTTTAGCAATTGTAAAGCATATAGTGATTGGCTTTAAGGGCACAATAGATATAGACAGCAATATAGGAAAAGGAACAAAGATAACAATATGTATACCTAGTTAATTAATATAGAGCCTAGCATTTAATGTGATTTAATCACAGAAATATATCTTTAATTATAGCATAATATAAAAAAGCACATGTTTTATTGTGCTTTTTAATTTTTATTACAATAATAAAATATGATTAATATTACATCAACAATTCTTGGACTTATTACAATGATTTTCTTTAAGCCAAGAACATGGTGCGTTTATTGCCCAATGGGAACTATGACTCAATTAGTTTGTAAGATTAAAGCTAAATAATAAAAAGCTGTCCTAAAGCATAAATATAATTGCTTTTAGACAGCTTTTTTAAAAATGCTTGGAAAGATAATGAACAAGTATTATGCAAACATGTTTAACATCATACCAACTGCGCTTTGATTAACCATTCCAAATGTGCTTATGCCACCATATATACTGAACATATTAAGTTTATCTAATAGTGAGCTGTTTGAGGATTTATTTTGACTGTATATTGATGAATCAATTAAATTTATTGATGATTCTTTTAATGCAGAATTAATTTTATTATCAAGTCTATTAAAAGCGCTATATCTATTTGAGAGAATGCTTTCAACTCCAGATAGGTTTTCTTTTAATGATTTATCTAAAGCTTTCTCATCAAGACTAAGCTTACCATCGCTTCCAATACTTATACCTAATGTTTCAAGACTTTTCTTATTTATATCAGGTATTTTTAAATTTTCCAATTGTCTTGATATAGCAGAGCCTTTGTCTACATTTCTATCAAGAAAATCTATAGTGCTATTGAAGGCTGACACAAAATTTTTCACTGAATCAGCTATTTTACCTTTATCAGCTGCAAGACTTATAGTTGTTTTACCGATATCTTTTAATGTAGCAGATACTTTGTATCCATCAAGGTCGATTTCATTAGTTGAAGAGCTTTTGTCTTTTGCAAGGACATTGCCATCCTTTGTAACATCATAAACTGCATCCTCGGCTAATTGACTTACATTGGAAAGGTTAGTGTTGAGCATAATTTTTTCTGTACCTGATACAGTAAACTTTTCACCCTCTCCAGTTTTGTCACCAATTAGCTCTATGCTAGATTTGTTATCCTTTTCCTTAACAATTGCAGAAATACCTATGTTTGATTTATTGATTCTAGCAGCAATATCCTGTAATGTTTCTTTATTATTCATCCCAGTAGTGTCAATAGTAAAAGAATAATTTTTGCCCTTTGAAGATATGCTTAAACTAGAAATGCCCATATCAGATATAGCATTGCTATCTAAAGCATTAGAAGTGTTAATTTGAGCTTTTGCAGTTTTTTGAACATTAAGCTCATATGTAGCTTTTTCTTTTATAGTAAAAAAGGATTTTACGGATGCAACCTTATCATCTGATGAAGATGCTGCTAAAGTGTTTATTACACTATTTTTATTGCTACTAGCTAACTTAGAATTAAGCTCTTTTAAACCTGCAATTTTTGAAGTATAATCACTTATAAATTGAGCATTGCTCTTATCATAAAGATTATAGATGTTTTTTTGATAAGAGTTACTTCTACTATTTTTAAACAAATAAGTATTTCTGTTTATAGCCTGAGTGCTATAAATGCTGTTGATACTTGATGATTGGTAATTAAAAATATTGTTAATCATTTATTTATACTCCTTTCATCGATTAGTATACATTAAAAATATTGTTAAATTTAGTCTAATAATTAATTATAAAAGTATTAAAAAATATTTTAATTCTTGTATTATATATCGACACATTTTGCAAAAAGTATAGTGTACAATAAAAATAATTAAAAATATTTTATACATAAAAAAATTTTTATTGAATAATATTCAATAAACAAGTTTTTAGGGGGATGAAGAGAGAATGAACGATAAACAAATGCAATCAAATTATATTAGAGTTATAGGTAATGTTAGTAGTCCTATGGAGTTTAGTCACGAGGTTTTTGGAGAAAAATTTTATGAATTTTACATTGATGTGCCAAGATTGAGTGAGACTAGTGATTTGCTTCCAGTAATAATTTCTGAAAGATTGTTAAACGGAATTAATTTGGACATAGGAATGGGTGTATTAGCAGAGGGGCAATTTAGATCGTATAATAGGTATGAGGATAACGCAAACAAGCTTCTATTGAGAATTTTTGTACGTGACATATCAATTCTTAATGAGGATGAGGTAGAAGAGTTTAGAAAAAGACCTAATGAGGTATTTTTAAACGGATATCTATGTAAAACAGCTAATTATAGAACAACTCCATTTGGACGCGAGATAACTGATATGTTGATAGCTGTAAATCGTTCATACAATAAATCTGATTACATACCTTGCATAGCCTGGGGGAGGAATGCAAGGTATTGTGAGAATTTAGAAGTAGGAGATCATGTTAAAATTTGGGGAAGAATACAAAGTAGACAATACCAAAAGAAACATGCTAATGATGAAAATCAAATTAAAACTGCTTATGAGATTTCTATAACTAAGCTTGAACACATTAAGACAGAAAACAACAGAAGAAAGGCAACGAATGATTAGGTAGTAACATAATTCTGTGGACTTATTTTTCAACTTACAAAGACAGGGATATTTTAGTGTTTTAACATAACGATAAGACACTTAAAATATCCCATTAATCTTTTTAACATTTTTTGTTTGACAAAGCATCTCATTTTAAAACTAATCTAATGCTTTCATTTCTGTTATCTCTCTGCTTTTCACAAGAACTTAATAATAAGCTTAATACTATAATTATTGCTAGAAAAAAAGCAATAATTTTTTTCATCTAAATTTCACTTCCAAAAGCAAAATTGTTATTCATCAATAAAACTAATAATAAGAAAAATAGTAAAAGAGTATCTTTTCCAATGCCACAATTTGAATTACTAAGTATGCAAACTAAAATTAGGAAAAAAAACAACAAAGAACTGTCAAGACCAAATAATTGTCCGCAATTTTCTACAGCAGGAGAAATTGGCTCTGGATTACATGTTTCTGGTCTGCAATTAGCTGAAGTAATTACATTATCTACTGTGGTATCAGCTTCATTATTTTCGTAAGTAACGTTTTTCATACTATATACCTCCTCAAAAAAGTACTTTAGAATATTATATTCAACATTTTTGTTTGTGCTACAAGAGTTACATTACTATAAAAACATAATTTTTTATATTTTTTAATTAAGATGAATAATATTAGAAGAAATTAGAAATAATAGCTTTATATAATTGAATAAATTTAAAATTAGAAAATATTTTATCATAGGAGGAGTAATGAATAAATTTGCACTTATATTAGTGATAATCGGAGCTCTAAATTGGGGTTCAATATCCTTGTTCCAATTTGACTTTGTTGCAGCTTTGTTTGGTGGACAGTCAATGCTTCTAAGCAGAGTAGTATATGGTTTAGTAGGATTAGCTGGACTATATTGTATAACAATGTTATTTGGTGAGTATGAAAGAATAGATTAAACTATAATAAAAAAAGTCAAGAAAATATTACATTTTCTTGACTTTTTGATTGTGCTTTTATTCTCCTGCAACAGCTAGCGATTTAAATTTAACTGATGGACAGCCTATATAAGAATGTCCTGGCATTCCAAATTTAATATCATTTCCTATTTCTTCAATCTCGTTTATCATTTTAAAGAAATTACCTGCTATTGTAATTTGTTCAACTGGTCTCTTAATCTTTCCGTTTTCAATTTCATATCCTGATGAAGAAAGTGAAAAATCTCCAGATATAGCATTTAATCCTGAATGTAAACCAGCTAAATCAGTTATAAGAAGACCTTTTTCTGTAGCTGCAATTATCTCATCTAGACTTTTATCTCCGCTTTTAATATAGAAGTTAGAAGGTCCTATACCTGAACCACCATATGAGTTACCAGTTGATACTACATTGTCTTTTTTAGCTGTTTTTAAATTATATAAATATGTTTTTAGAACTCCATTTTCAATAACATTTTTGAAAGTACAAGCTACACCCTCAGCATCATAAGCGCTACTTGCAAGACCATCATTCATAAAAGGATCATCAACTAAAGTAAGTTTTTCTGAAGCAACTTGTTGATTTAACTTCCCTTTTAACAAGGACAAATCCTTTTGAACATTTTCAGCTGAGAATATTCCAGTAAATGAACTCAATAAATCGCCCATAGTATCATTTCTAATAATTATTGGGTAATTTCCTGATTTTATAGATTTAGCACCAAGCATAGATATAGCTTCATCAACAGCTTCTTTTGCAAGTTTAGCAGGATCTAGTTTCGAGAAATCTCTTCCAGATGCAAAAGCATATTTTGATTGGATATCTTCACCTTCTTTAACTACAACACCTACATATGTTACTAAATAATTAGATTTACTTTGTAAATTAAGACCTTTTGAATTATATAGCATTGATACAGAAGAACCATCTGCATAATTAGATGCACTAACAGTTGTAACTCTACTATCTAAACTATAAGCTATTTCTTCTAATTTTTTTGTAAACTCAATTTTTTCAAGTTCTGTAACTTTTTCATGCTCTGGATTATATGTAATTACTTCTTTATATTCCTTTGAGCCAGTAAAAATTTCGACTTCATCTTCAGAGCTAATTATTTTTGCATTTTCAATTGCATCATTTACCAATAGCTCTATGGAAGACTCATCAACCTTTTCTGTGTAGGATGAGCCAAGTTTTCCGTTGTATATACCTCTAAATCTTAATACATCAGATTCTTCTAAGCTATAACCATCTATTTCTTTTTTAAATACCTTTAATGAAAAAGATGTACCATTATCATAAGATACTTCCATATCTTCTAAGCCGCGTTCTTTCCCAAGCTCAAATAATTTATCAAATAAAGTTTTCTTATCTACCATAATTCTCTACCTCATACAGTTATTTCTGCAACTCTTAGGAGCGGTTGACCAACGTTAGTTGGAACAGAACCACTTGAAGAACCACACATACCCTGTCCAAAAGTCATATTATCTGAAATCATATCAATTTTTGTTAAAACATCTATACCTTTTCCTATAAGGGTAGCACCACGAACAGGAACTGTAATCTTACCATTCTCAACTATATATCCTTCCATTACTGCAAAGTTAAAATCTCCTGTGCTTGGATTAACTGATCCACCACCCATGTAACGAGCATATATACCGTATTCAGTATTTGCAAATATTTCTTCAACCTTTGAATTACCAGCTGCTATATATGTATTAGTCATTCTTGAAGTAGGAGCATATTTATATGATTGCTTTCTTCCAGAACCAGTAGAAGCCATTCCCATTCTTCTTCCATTTAATCTATCAATCATATATCCTTTTAATATACCATTTTCAATTAATATGTTCTTTTGTGATGGATTTCCTTCATCATCTATATTTATTGAACCCCATTCGTTTGCAAGAGTTCCATCATCAATTGCTGTTACAAGACTTGATGCAATTTTTTGACCTACTCTATCACAGAATATTGAAGTTCCTTTAGCAACAGATGTGGCTTCTAGTCCATGTCCACATGCTTCATGGAATATAACTCCACCAAAGCCGTTGTCAATAATTACTGGGAATTTTCCACTTGGACAATATCTTGCATTAACCATTGTCTTTGCTATACGAGAAGCTTCTTTTCCTATTTCTTCAAGATTTAAGCTTTCTATAAACTCAAATCCTCTCATTGCTCCAGGACCTTGAGAACCTGATTGCATTTCTCCATTTTTTGATGCAACTGAACTTATAAATAATCTGTTACGAACTCTTCTATCTTCTTTCCAAAGTCCTTCAGAGTTAGCAACCATGATATGTTGATCATGATCAATATGTCTTACAGAAACCTGAGATATTACACTGTCATAGTTCTTTGCAGCATCATATGCTCTTCTCATAGCATCTATTTTTCTTGTTTTTGCAACTTCTTGTGGGCTTATCAATATTTTGTGGTTGTTGATAATGTCTGTTTTTGTCAAGTCTAATGTAATGTCATTTTTAGCTCCAAGCATTGCTTGAGCAGCTTTCTTTGCAACAGAGATAAGAGAATCTCTGTCAGATTTGTTAGTATAGGCATATACGCTGTTAAAACCTTTATAAATTCTTACTCCTACACCATAGTCTCTTCCTGAAGTAGTAGATTCAACTTTACCACCTATCATTTCTATAAGACTATTTGTTCTGTCTTCAACAAATATTTCAGCAAAGTCACCTCCAGTTGATAGAGCAGCATTGAGTGTATCTTCAATTATTGCTTTATTTAACATGTGTTTCTCCTTTCATTATAGCTTAAACCCAATAAAATTTTTTGATTATGGTTAAGCATATATTTAATATTTATATTATAATAAAAAATAGTACTATCTAAATCTGTTTGCTTATACTATTCTTTAATTAAACCGGACTTACTCATATATACCATCATATAAAATATTGTTGGTTTGGCATATATTAATAATAGTATCTTTAAGATTAATGTCAAATCTTCCACACATTCCACAGCTTGAGCTAATAGAACGTGGAACTGGTATTAATTTAATATTTATATTATTTGTTTTCATAAGCTTTTCAAACTGCATTGCATACATTACAGATTTAAATGTCATTATACAGTATTGATTTGGTAATGTTTTCTCATTTATATCTTTGTTATTAGTCATTTTAAAGTATTTACTCCTATAAATTGAATTTTATGCTAATTAATATTATAACATTTTAAAGTTCAAATTATCAATATATAAATATTTAATAAAACAACTACTTATATATAAGTCTAATTTAATATTAGATATTTGTCAATAATTAATTGTGTTAATTTATATAAATTAACACAATTAATTATTTTTATAAAAACTATTTTATACAATAGATTTATGCTTATATTATTTTATTGAAATTGCAGCATATTTCAAACTTGTAATTTTTTTGAAAAAAATTTCAAAAAAAAGTGTTGACAATTTTAGGTGGGATGTGTATAATAAGTTTTGTCGTTGAAACAAAGCAACGCAATCATGCGGGTATGGCGGAATTGGCAGACGCACTAGACTTAGGATCTAGCGGGTGACCGTGGGGGTTCGACTCCCTTTACCCGCACCATACATAGACATAGTTTTCCTTTAAGGGAAGGCAATGTCTTTTTTTTATATAAAGAACTGTGGTATAATAGATGTAAATTTAATAATACATTTAGCTGATACATTTCAATTCATTAGTTTCGCTAACAGAAATCATATCTACCTTCATTATGATAAACTATATATAAGCTAAAATTAAAATACTATAAATAAGATTATTATTGATTATATCAATATTTGAGAAATATCATAATATATTAATATAGACAAATTTTGAAAGTAGGTATATATTATGAACGAAATAATTTTAACAAATAGACTTGTATTAAGAGAGTTATCAATGAAGGATATTGATGATTTTTATAAAATGGAGAAGGATCCATTGGTTAGAAAATATATTCCAAATCTTCGTAATTCAACATATTCTGAATGTAAAGAAAGTCTAAAGAAACATATAGAAAAATATAAAGATGGAACTAGTATTCAAACTTGGGCTTTAACCTTGAATGATAGCAAAGAATTTATTGGTATTGCTGGATTCAGATATATGAACAAATTAGGTAAGGTGGAGATTGGAATAAGGATGATGCCTAATTATTGGGGAAATGGGTATGCTACAGAAACTGGCAAGGCATTGGTAGATTATGGATTTAAGGTACTTGGTCTTAAGGAAATTATAGCAATGGCAGTACCTGAAAATGAGAGATCTATGAAAGCTTTAAAAAGCATTGGACTCATATTTGATAGATATGATTGGTTTGCAGGCTCTAGAGTCGCTTTTTTTAAAGCTACTAAATTAAATAAGTAATATTGAATATGTTAATATGAATTAGACTAATATTATTATAATAATAGTGAGATATAGAATATGCTAATCATAACAGATGTAATTTAAAGAATTACATTTTAATAACTATTTAATAACTATAATAATAAGATAAAATCAACTAGTTAATAAGTAAAATAATAAGATAAAACCAACTAGTTCAAAAAAATCAATTAATTTTTAAAAATATAATTGACATACGAAACTTACTGTGGTAATATACTAAAACTGTCAAAAAACAGCAGTTATAAAGCACAAAAGATAAAAAATAAAAAAGTTTTAAAAAAGAGTTGACAGATAAAAAGACATGTGGTAATATAGACAAGCTGTCAAAAAACAGTAAGTTTAGAACTCTTTCGTAAAAAGAAAAAATAAAAATTCTTAAAAAAAGAGTTGACAGATAAAAAAGCATGTGGTAATATAGACAAGCTGTCAAAA
>JAEAME010000312.1_pt1 | contig 55213 bp, 45 predicted proteins | sample 8958731 | NCBI WGS metagenome assembly JAEAME01 (sample SAMN16933194, study PRJNA681113) | bioreactor sludge metagenome | isolation source: anerobic bioreactor sludge (Control) | place: India:Bengaluru | collected 2018-10-24
CACCCCCCTACAGCACCCCCCTACAGCACCCCCCCCACCCCCCCTCTGCTGTTGACTGCTGGCCTGCGAGGCCGATAATAGGCCTTCTGGAGGGCGGAGTTCTGTCCATGTGCTCGACGTTTGCCGGATGGCGCCGCCGGGCGGCGCTGCTCCCGGCGGTGTTGCTCGTCCTTGGGGCCGGGGCGTCCGAACGCAGCGCGACGCACGTACTCCTCATCGGCATCGACTCGTACCCGCACGTCCGTCCCCTGTACGGCGCCGTCAACGATGTCGAGGCCATCCGGCGGGTGCTGACGGCGGACCTGAAGGTGCCTGCCTCCAGCGTCCGGCTGCTCGTCAACGAGCAGGCTACCAAGCAGGCGGTCGTCGCGGCGCTCTCGGATCTCGCGCAGCGCACGCGTCCCGGCGACGCAGTCCTCATCTACTACAGCGGGCACGGCTGGCTGGTGGCCGACCAGGACGGCGACGAGTCGACGTTCAACGAGGACGAACGGTACGACGAGGCGCTGGTGCCGTACGACGCGGTGCCCTGGCCGAAGGAACGCGCCTACGAGCCAAACCCGACGCTGCTCACCGACGATGAGCTGGCGCGTGCGCTGGGACCGATGCCCGGGCGCCGGGTCGCCGTGATCTTCGACAGCTGCCACTCCGGCAACGGCCTGCGCGGGCTGCCGGGGACCGAGGTCGGGCGTTCGCTCTACACCGACGCGCCAATCCCGCCCTCGAGGTTCCGGAGCCTCACGCCGCGGGTGCCGTCGATGGATGTGGGGGGACAGGTGGTCTTCATCGCTGCCGCGCGGTGGCGCGAGACGGCGTCCGATCTCGGCGAGTTCGAAGGGCGCCGCCACGGCGCCCTGACGGCCAGCCTGCTGCGGAGCATCAGCAAGGCGGGTCCCGGCTGGGCGAAGGTGCTGAGCTGGGAATCGCTCTTCCGCCAGGCGCGGGAGGATTTGCTCTCCCAGGGCATCGCCTCGCAGACGCCGACCATCGTCGGCGCCCCGCTGATGGGCCGCGCGCCCGTCGCTCAATTCTTCGACGCGCCGGCCTCCACCAACATCGCGGAGCTGTCCGCGCCGCAGGCCTTCGACGTGTACCTCGAGTCGAACCAGTACCAGTTCCTTGTCGGCGAGCAGATGCGGCTGGCGATCGAGAGCGAGCGGAGCGGGTATCTGTACGTGTTCGACATCGATGCCGAGCGCAAGGTCACGCAGCTGTTCCCCAACCAGTTCGAGAAAGACAACGCCCTGCCGGCCTCCACGCAGGTGAAGATCCCTGGTGCCGCGTCTCGTTATCGGTTCACAGCCGACCGGCCCTACGGAACGAGCACCATTGTGGCGCTGGTCACGCTGAAGCCGTGGGACGATCATGCCCGGCTGAATCTGCCGCAGAGCCTGGTGCCGCTCAGCACGGCGCAGGAGGGAGGGCTCCGCGATATCCTCCTCGAGCTTGTCGGCGGCGGCCGGGCGGCTTCATCCGAGTGGGCCTGGCAGAAGGTGACGGTGGAGGTGGTTGCCGGCCGCGACGATCAGGAGGCACCTGCGGCACAGCCGATACCGGTCGGAGGGCCGGCGGCGCCGCTCCGTCCCCCCGCATCGGCGCAAGCACCAGCGCCAACAGCTCTGACGGCACCGGCACAGCAGGCGCAGCCCGCGCTACCGGCACCGGTGATACCAGCGCCGGCGCCATCCGGCGCGGCGACAGCGCCGGCCAAGGCTGCGCTGACCGGTCGCGCGGCGTCGCTCGACGACCGCGACGTGACCTGGGAGGAGCAGCAGGACCTGCCGACGCTGCGCCCGGCACTGTTCCGGTACTACGAGCAGCTGGCCGAGCGGTACTCGCCTGTGTTCTGGCAGGACGTCTCGGGCGAATCGGATGGGAAGTTCCGGCCGTGGAAGGACTTCTTCGTGCGGTACGACTTCGACCAGACCAGCGCCGGACCCAACTGGCCCGCGCCGCCGGGCTTCCAGGACGAAACCAAGCGCCAGCGCCTTCGTTCGCTCGACGTGTGGCTCGACGGCGACGCTCGCCTGATCGTCGTCGAGAACGAGCAGAACCCGGGCGTGTTCCGGATCACTGACAACCAAACCCGGGAGACGACCACCCTGGACCTGCGGCCGTATGTGTACTGGGCCGTCCTGGCCACGCCGACCCACTACTTCCTGCACTACGCGGCGTTCAAGGCGGAGGACTGGAAGGCAGCGTTCGGCCACCCGGGCGATCTCGAGGGAAACACGGTGATCGTGGATCGAAAGACCGAACGCGTCGTGGCCCTGCTCGCGCTGGCACACGATGACGTGCGGGTGACACGGGGGCTCGACGGCGAGAACGAGTCGAACATAGAGGTGCTCGTCGACCCCTCGCTCGCGACGCGCGATCTCTCCGAGGACGACACGCGGCCCATCAACGGCGCGCTTCGGATGGAGGCAACGCGGGCCGGCGAGGCGGCGCCGAAGGAGCACCAGGACGTGTACAGCGAGACGCGCGGCCACGGCCAGTACGGGCCGTCCAAGATCGTGCCGAGGCGCTACATCGTCTATGCTGGTTATCTGCCCGACGAGACGTGGCGCGCTCCATCATTTACCAGGTCCGACTACGTCGTGTCGAACACGTTTGCCGACGTGCGCACTAAGTACAAGTACAGACTGATCTATGTCGGTTCGGGGCGCGATGACAGCGCACGCCCTGAAGAGAAGACCCTGTGGGGCGAGTACCGCGACCTGCTGCGCTTCCCGGGCGGCGTCAACCCGCCGTGGTGCTGGCGCGACAACCTGTTCTTCAGGACCGGGTGGTGGAAAGACCCGCGAACGGTGCTGAAGGTCGGCGAGGCGCGGTACCTCGTCAACCCGTACCGACAGCAGGGAGGATCGCGATGAGATCCGCCGTGGGAGCGTGCTTGGCGGCGGTGCTGGTTGGCGCGGCGGCCTCCGCGCAAGTCCCGCAGGGCGCCAAGCCACGTGGGTTCAAGGTCGAAGAGCGGCCCGAGGAGATCCTCGCGAAGACGCCGGGCCTCAAGGAACGGTACGCGCTCGTCGTCGGCATCAGCAAGTACGCGGATCCGGAGCTGAACCTCAGCTTCGCGGCCGCCGACGCGCAGGCGCTGGCTGCGGTGCTGCTCGACCCGGAGGTGGGGGCCTACAAACCCGAGAACGTCCGCCTGCTCGTCAACGAGCAGGCCAGCCGCAAGAACGTGGTCAGTGCGCTGTCCACGTGGCTGAGGAACCGCGTGACGGCGGACGACAGCGTGCTGATCTTCTACTCGGGCCACGGCGCGCTGGGCACGGGGAACGAAGCCTACTGGGTGACCTACGATGCCGACCCCGAGGATCTCGCCTCTTCGGCCGTGAGCAACGCCGACATCGCCCTGGCGATCGCCGCGATGCCGGCCAAGCGGAAGATCACGCTGATCGATTCGTGTTACAGCGAGGCGACCGCGTCGAAGTTCCGCGCTCTGGTGCCGAAGAACGTCTTCGACACGTTCAAGGGCACCGGCGTCGTGACGATCACCGCCTCGACCGGCCAGCAGAAGTCCGTGGAGGTCGGCGGCCACGGAGCCTTCACGTACCACCTGCTCGGCGCGCTGCAGGGCAAGGCGGACACGAATAGCAACGGTGTCGTCGAGCTCGACGAGGTCTGGAACTACCTGGACGAGCGAGTGCAGAAGACCGCGGCGGACGCCGGCAACAGACAGACTCCTGTCCTGATGGCCGAGCGGCTGGAGCACGGTTTCCCGGTCACGGTGAACCCTGCGCTGACTGCCGAGCCGATCATGGCCGGCCTCAAGCAGATGTACACCGACGGTCAGATCACGCTCGAGGAGATGGGTGACGCTGAGAAGCTGTTTGCCGACCGCGAGGGAAGCCCGGACCTCCGGAATCTCTACAGGGGCCTGGCCGAGAAGCAGATCAACGTGGTGTATTTCCGGCAGCTCAGGAAGCTCCTCGCTGGCGGGACCGCGGTGCCGGCCGGCGGACCTACAGGCGTCGTCCGGCCGCCGTCAGGCGGAGTCGTCTCGGGCGGCGGGGGAGCGGCGGGCGAGCAGGCCGCCTACGAGCTGGCCAGACAGGTCGATCACGAGAAGACCTGGCAGCAGTTCGTCATCATGTTCCCGGGCAGCCTGTACGCGGCCGAGGCGCAGCGCCGGATTGCCGCCTTGCGGCAGCAGCGCGAGAACGAGCTGGAGGCCTTCCGCCTGGCCGACTCCAGAGACGATGAGTCGGCGTGGCGGCGGTTCCTGAGTGAATACCCGGCCGGGCAGTTTGCCGCCTTTGCCGATGAACGGATGGGCACACTCAAGACGCTCGGGCGCGAGAGGGAGGATGCCGCATTCGCTCAGGCGACGAGGGCCAATACCCTTGAGGAATGGGATCGGTTCCTCAAGCTCTACCCGGCCGGGCGGTATGCCGGCGAGGCGACAACACGCCGCGGCGAGGTGGCGAAGCGGCTCGATCTGGACGCGGCGGCCAAGGCGGAGAGCGACGCGTACGCGGCTGCAGAGAAGGCCGACAGCGCCGAGAGTTGGAATGCGTACGTCGCGAAGTACCCGGAGGGACCGCGCGCCGCTGAGGCGAAGAAGCGGGCAGAGCGCGCGAAGTGGGCCGCGTTTGCCGACGTCGTGCCGGTGCCGCCCGGGACGTTCTCGATGGGCTCGGACGAGGAGAGCGACTCGGAGCCAGTCCATCGGGTCGAGGTCGGCGGCTTCCTGATGGGCCGCAGCGAAGTCACCAACGCGCAGTACGGCGCTTTCCTGGCCGAGACCGGCCACCGTCGCCCCGCTGAGCCATCGTTTCTCAAGGACTACAGCACGGCCAGCCCCGCGCTGCCCGTACTGAATGTAGCGTGGGACGACGCCCTGGCGTTCTGCAAGTGGCTTGCCGGCAAGACCGGCTCGGCCGTGCGCCTGCCCACCGAGGCGGAGTGGGAGTATGCCGCCTCCGGGGGCAAGGCCGGGATGAAGTACCCCTGGGGCGAGGAGTCCCCCGAAACCCGCGCGCGCTACGAGGACAACGCGCCGAGTGGCGCGAAGACGGCGGCCGCCGCGACGTATCCGGCCACGGCGTTCGGCCTGCTGAACATGGCAGGCAACGTCGCCGAGTGGACGATGGACTATTACTCGGACTCCTACTACCAGCTCTCACCGGTGGCGAACCCGCAGGGGCCGGCGAGCGGGAAGGACCGGGTGGTGCGCGGCGGCAGCTGGAAGTCGGCGGACGATGAGCTGTTCGTGTGGCTGCGCAGCAAACGTAACCCCGCGGAGCCGAGCGATCAGATCGGGTTTCGGATCGTCATCGAACTCCCCAAGAAGTAACGCTTGACTGGCGTAATCCAGACGGGCCGGGCGGCAGGGGATCAGAGAGCGCATCGACGATTCCCTCCCCACCGGGTCGAACGATGAGCAGTCGGTTCCTGGTCTTCATCGTGGCGTTTCAGTCGGAACGCCACCTGGCCGGCGTGCTGGCCCGGGTCCCTCCCGAGCTCGTCAGCAACCCTGCCGTCGAGTTCCTCATCATCGACGACGGCTCGTCGGACAACGGCGTGCTCGTCGGGCGGCAATGGGTGGAGAAGACGCGGGCGACCAACGTCACGATTCTCCGCAATCCCGCCAATCAAGGGTACGGCGGCAATCAGAAGCTCGGTTACCGTCTGGCGCTCGATGCGGGTTTCGACTTCGTGATTCTGCTGCACGGCGACGGCCAGTACGCCCCCGAGCTGCTGGGCGAGTTCATGCGCATTCGGCGTGACACCGGGGCCGATGTCGTTCTGGGCTCGCGCATGATGGACCTCCGGTCGGCGAGGCGGGGAGGGATGCCGTGGTACAAGATGGTCGGGAACCGAGCCCTGACCATCTTCCAGAACAGACTCACCAAGCGCACGCTGTCCGAGTACCACAGCGGGTACCGCGGGTACTCGGCCGACTTTCTCCGCAGAGTCCCCTTCGAGATCAACTCGAACGGCTTCCACTTCGACACGGAGATCCTGCTGCAGGCGTTTCACGTCGGCGCGAAGATCGAGGAGTTCGGAATCCCGACGCACTACGGCAGCGCCGTCTGCCGGGTGAACGGCCTGCAGTACGCGCGAGACGTGATCCGAGCCACGCTGCGGTTCCGCATGCACAACTGGGGCATGCTGTGCGATCAGAAGTACCGGCTGGACGCTCCGCTCGCGCACGACGAGCAGCGGTTCATGCGCTACTCGTCGCGTGTCATTGCGCTGGCCGCCGTCCAAGAGCGCCGGCCGAAGACGATTCTGCACATCGGCTGCCATCCGGGCTTCTTCGCACGACAGTGCCGGTCCCTGGGCGCGCACGTGGTCGGCCTGGACCGCGAGGAGCCGATCGCGGGCAGCGTCGACGAGTTCCGTCGCTACTCGCCCGACGAGGATCCGACGCCGCCGGACGCGTTCGACTACGACGTCATCCTGCTGCTGGATGCGCTGGAACGGATGGCCGAGCCCGAGCAGTTCCTCGTCGCCCTTCGCAACCGCAGCACGCTGCGTTCGGCCGATCAGCGGCTGCCGGTGGTGATCCTATCGGTTGCGAACATCGCGTTTGCGGCGATGAGGCTGAACCTGCTGCTGGGCCGGTTCAACTATGCCCAGCGCGGGATCCTCGACATCCGCAACAAGCGACTGTTCACGCTGAAGAACCTGCGGACGGCGCTGAGGGAGTGCGGCTATGTGGTGGGGCGTGTCAGGCCGGCAGCGGTGCCGTTCTTCGCGGTGATGGGCGGTCCGGTTGCGCGCGTGCTGGAGGCAGGCAGCCGTCTGCTGGCGCGATGCTGGCCGAGCCTGTTTGCGTTCCAGTTCGTCGTGGAGTGCCGGCCCCTGCCTGGCGTGCGGCAGCTGCTGGAGACCGCGGAACGGCACGGCCGCGTCAGCCCCGGTCTATCCGGGGTTCTTCGAACCGCCGTGGAACGCGTGGAGGAACCTGCACGTGGCTAGACGCGGACAACCGGTACAGCCGAAACCGTCCCCTGCTCCGGGAGAAGTGCGGGGATTCCCGCTAGGGCTTGTCGCGATCGCGGCGACCGCGCTCTCACTCGCCGTGCATCAGGCTGGCGGCTCGTATTCCGTCGAGGCCATCCGCTGGCTGACGCTGTCGCTGGCGGCCATGCTGGGCGCCGTGGCTGCCGGTGTGCTGCTCCCGACGGGGTGGATCAGGAACGCGCCGGTCGGATGGGTGTTGACGGCGTGCCTCTGCGCGCAGCTTGCCGGCCTGATCTGGCGGCCAATTGTCCTTCCGATGGAGGCCCTGCAGCAAGAGGGCTGGCTGACGATCATCGTCCTGCTCAGCAGCTCGGCGGTTCTGGCCGGCAGCCTGTGCGCCGACCGGCCGTGGTTGGGCAGGTGGACGTTCCCCGCTCTCGTGGTCCTCGGCGGCGTCTTCATGTTCGTCCTGCTGCAGCGGCTGCCAACGCCCGGCGTGGACGTCCTGATGTTCCAGAGAATGTCCTGTGACGCCTTTCTCGGCGGTTCGAACCCGTATGCAATCCGCTTCCCCGATCCTTACTCACCCGAGCAGTCGGCGGTGTTCTACGGCCCGGGCGTCAGCGTCAACGGCACGTTACAGATTGGGTTTCCGTACATGCCGCTGTCGTTGCTGATGGACCTGCCGGGACACGTGCTGGGCAACATCCGGTACGCCAACCTCGCCTACCTCGTGCTGGCGGTCGTGCTGCTGGCGAGGGCGCGGCAGGGGCGCACGAACGAGGTGGCAGGCGTCCTGCTGCTGTTCTCGCCCATCACGCCGCTGGTCCTCCATCTGGGCTGGACCGACGTCCACGTGGTGTTCATGCTCGCTCTCACCTGGTTCTGCTTCGAGCGCAGGCTCCTGCTGCTGCCCTACGTGTTCGGGCTGCTCCTGGTTTCCAAGCAGTACATGCTTGCCGTGGCGCCGCTCGGCCTGCTGCTTCTGCCGCGGCCGTGGCAGGCGCGCCAGCTCTGGCGGTTCTTCGGGCGCGCGGCGGTTACGGCCGCCGTCGTGACGCTGCCATTCGTGCTGTGGAACGCGCGCGAATTCGTGAACAGCGTGGTGATGTTCCAGATCCGCCAGCCCTTCAGGCCCGACGCGCTGAGCTACCTGAACGTGCTGAAGCCGACCGACCCGGCAGCGTGGGTCTGGGTGTCCTTCGCCGTTCTCGGCGCGGCGCTGGCGGCTGGCGTTCTTGTTGGCTCCCGGCGAGGGCTGACGTTTCCCCTCGGCGTCGCCGCCTGTCTGCTGCTGTTTTTCGCCCTCAGCAAGCAGGCGTTCGCCAACTACTACTTCGTCGTGTTCGCATCGGCGTGTGCCGCGGTCGCATCGTTCGGCGGCCGAGACGAGCAGGTGGTCAGCCGCGTGGATGCAGCGAGCGTTCGCGGGCGCGAGACCGCGCCGGGGGACTCCGAGACCCGAGACGGGCGAGATGGCGCCGCTCCGTCCCGGCGACGACCCCGCTCGTGAGGCCGATCGATCACGGCGGACGGCGCGCACTTGGACGCGGGCGTTGCGCGGTGACCCGCCGCCACCCGCCAGGGGCCGCCGCACCCCGTTGCGGATCTCTACAGCCCCCAGCGCTGCCGGATGTCCGCCGCCTGCGCGCTGTCCAGCACGATCCGCCCGTCCTGCAGCAGCAGGAAGCGCGTGCAGACCCGCTCGGCGAACTCGAGGTCGTGAGTCGCGATGAGCATCGCCGCGGGCTGGCCGCCGAGCGCCGCCGCGAGGGTCCGGCCGCCAGGCGGGTCGAGCCCCGCTGACGGCTCGTCGAGCAGCAGGAGCGACGGTCTGCTGACGAGCGCCCCCGCGAGCGCCACGCGCAGTTTCTGCCCGTGCGACAGGTGATGAAGCGGGGAGTCGGCCAGGTGCGCGACGCCGAGAGTCTCCAGGGCCTCGGTCGCGGCAGCGAGCGCCTCCGAGAGCGGCCGGCCCCGGCGCAGCACACCGAAGGCGACATCGTCGATCACACGGGGAAACAGGAGCTGATCCTCCGGGACGTTGAAGAGGACGCCGATCCGATTGCGAATCGCCGCAAGCGATTTCGCCGCGAGCGGCTCACCGCAGACGATGATTCGGCCGTCGTGGGGGACGAGCCCGGCGGCCGCCATCAGCAGCGTCGTTTTCCCCGAGCCGTTGAGCCCGGCAAGCGCGATTCGCTCACCTGGCGCCGCGACGCAGGTGACGTCCTCCACGGCGGGCGTGCCGGCGCGTTCGTAGCGGACGGTGACGCGCTGGAACTCGAGGGCGGGTGCGTCCATCAGACAGACCTCACGCGAAGCACGACAGACAGCAGCAGCCACGCCAGCGTCGCGATGAGCACGGCCGCGTCGGCCACGCCGGCCTGCGTCCTGCGCATCGGTTGGAGCGCGCGATCCAGGTAGCCGCGCAGCTCCATTGCGGCTGCCACCCGCTCGGCGCGCGCGAACAGCCGGGGCAGCCACACCTGCGACACCGAGGACACCAGCCGCCAGGCGGTCACCGCGCCGCTCGAGGCGCCCCGCACCGCCATGGCCGACGCCACCCTTCGTGTCTCGTCCACGAGCGTCGCCGTCTGGTGGACGATCTGCAAGAGGATCGCCGAGACGACGGCCGGCACCGGCAGACGGACCAGCGCCTCGTGGAGATCGCTGCCGCGGAGCGTGGTCACGGTTGCCACCGACACGAGCATGCCGCTCATGCCCCGCAGCAGGATGCTCCACGGGACGGCGAACGCCCGGGACCACGGCTGTCGGACCGGCGTCGCCTCGGGCGGGATGAGCGGCAGGAGCAGGAAGTACGGCAGCAGCACGGCAAGCGCCAAAACCGTCGTGTTGCGGACCGCGCGGCGCGGCGGGCGGCACGCGACAAGCCACGCGGCGGTCGCGGCAATGATAGCGAGCGTTCCCCCCGCGGTGGCGGCTGGAGCCGCCATGCAGGCGGCAAACACCACCGCACCGGAGACCAGCCGGGTCCGCGGGGCCAGCCGGCTGACCGGGCCCCGGGCACTGCCCCAGATATCGTGGAGTGAGGTCCGCATCCGACCCTACGGCGTCCGCTTCGTCGCGGTGACCAAATACCGGTCCGATGTGTCGATGGTGCTCAGCACGTTGAAGCCGGCCACGGCGAGGAGCGTGGCCGTCTCGAACGCCGGCGGCAGCACGTCGCCGCGGACGGCCTCGCCTGCGGACGCATGGATCTCGTTCACGCGCGCGCGCGGGATCAGGTGCCACACGTGAAGGAACCCGCCGCTCCGCAGAACCCGTCCAAGCTCGGCAGCGACTGCCCCGCGGTCGTCGAAGTGCGGCCAGACCGCACAGCAGACGACGCGGTCGCAAGAGGCGCCTGCCAGGGGCAGCCTGCGCGCGTCCGCGACGTGCCACGCGACGCGCGGGTCGCGCACTTTGCCTCTCGCACGCTCGACCATGCGCGCCGAGATATCCACGGCCACGACGCGGCCGCGCGCGGAGAGCCGTGAGAGCAGCGCCCGTGTGAGGTTGCCCGTGCCGCAGCCTACATCCACCACCGTCTCGTCCGCGCCCACGCCCAGTTCCTCGAGGCCCGCCTCGAGCCTCCGCCCGACCGCGTCCTGATCGTTGCGGCTATCCCACTCGTCCGCGATGTCGTCGAAGTACGCGGCCTTCGGGTGTGCGGTCACGAGACGCTCCCATCTCGCCGCGCCGTACGGCCGCCCGCCCGCGCGCCGGCGCGGACGACCGGCGGCACGACCGCCAGCATCAGCAGCACCCCCGGCCACCCCGTCAGCACCGACAGCCCCGCCATGAAGGTTGCCGGAAGCGAAATCGCCAGGGAAAAGACGTACACCAGCCCGACATACAGCACGCGGCCGAGGGCAAGCACCGGCGCCAGCACCACCCACGGGTTCGCGCCGGGCCATCGCTGGACGATCAGTGCGATCACCGCCGTGGTGAGCGCCAGCTCCAGCGCCATGAAGACCGCCACCGGCGGGTAGAACGACGGCATCCCCGTGGCGAGACCGGAGAGGAGCGGGGTGATGAGCGCCGTCACGGCAGCCGGAACCGGCCGCACGAAGAACGCCAGCGTCACGAGCGGGAGGTACATCGGCATGAAGACGGGCCCGAGACGGACGAGGTGGAAAAGCACGGGCAGCAGCAGCGCCGCTGCGCCGAACAGTCCGCAGTATGCGAGGTCCCGGTGCGAGAGGGGTCTCTCCATCCTCGATGCCGCCCGGCTCGAATCATACCATTGCGGTCGGGCTCAACCGGCGGCGGAGGGGGGAACAGCGGTCAGCGGCGGGGCTCGGCAGCGCGCAGCGCGTCCTCGACTGCCGCGAAGGCGAGGATTCGCCGCTCCTCCCACGAGCCCCTGACGTCCACGACCTTCACCATGAGCGACTCCAGCTCGCGGCGGAACAAGTCGTGAAGATGCTGCCGCAGCTCCGGGCGATCGCGCTGCAGGCCGTCGGGCAGCCACGGCACGTCAGGATGCAGGAGCAGGTACACGTGACCGACGCGGCGACGGGCTGCCCGCTCGATCCAGGCGGGACACGCGCCGTAGTAGTGACGGCTGTAGGTGACGGTGCTGACCAGATCGGTGTCTTTGACGACCAGGCGGGATGCGGCCGCGGCCGCTTCGTCCTCGATGCAGATCTGACCCCGGGCGATCGCCTCGACATCAGCGGCATCGAGCGGGGCCGCCTTGCGATCGAGGTACGCACGAGCGAACTCGGCCGAGTGCGGCGCCTGGAACCGCTCCGCCAGCTCGCCGGCCAGCGTCGTCTTGCCGGTGCACTCCGAGCCGGTCACGACGATGACCAGAGGCTTCCCGCTCACGCACGGCCTCCCGCCGCGGCCAGCGAGCGGCGCCAGTCGCGGAACCCGACGAGCGCCAGGCCGACGTAGACGAGGTAGAGCCCCGCGGTCAGCGTGAGTCCTTGTCTCAGGGCCATGCCGATGTAGATGAGGTCCACGACGACCCAGACCAGCCAGTTTTCGAGGTGCTTCCGCGCCTGCATCCACTGCGCGACGAGGCTGAACGACATCGTGAAGGCGTCCAGGTGCGGCAGCGCCTCGTCGGTGCGCCGGCCCAGAAAGGCCGCCAGGGCGAGCCACGCGACGCCGCCGCCGGCGGCGAGCGCCGCCATCACGCGCGGCGGCACGCGGGACACGCGGAGCGCCCCGTGGCCTTCACCGCCGTGCAGCCACGCGTACCAGCCGTAGCAGATGAGCCCGACGTAAATGAGCTGAAGCGCCGCCGCCGCGTACAGCTTCGCATGGAAGAAGACGACGATGAAGGCAACGACCGACACGAGGCCGACCGGCCAGCACCAGATCTTCTGGCGGGTCGTGAGCCAGACGCCGAGGATGCCCGTGACGACGCCGGTGATCTCGAAGGCGCGCATCGATGGATGCTGCGGTTGCTGTCCGAGCACGGCGCACACGCGCCGTGCGGCCGGGGAGCCGGCGGAGAACTGGCCGGAAGTCTCGCGCCCTTTGGAGGGAGAGTCAAGTCTCGGCGGGCGATCGTGCGGGCGATCGGCGCTCGGTTCCGAAAGACCGCGCGGCTCTCCCCGCAGCTGCCGGACTCACGCTACCCGTGGCTGCCGGTGTCTCGGTGGACGCAACCAGCGCTGTCGTTGATTTCGCGCAGTTCTTCGCCGGCACTCAGGGTTCCATCTCCATCGTGATCCGTCCCCAGCGCTGAACAGGAGCGAGAAGGCCTGCCGCCGGCATGGTAAGCTCTGACGCGGCCTGAGCCGATCTCTGCGAGGTGGCCTGATGTCCGCTCGGCTGGAGCGCCTGCTGGTTCCGTGTCTCTGTCTCTGTGTCGCCGCGTTTGTTGCGGCGGCGACGCCACAGGCGTTTCGGACGTCGCAGGTTCCGCAGGCGTCGCCAGCCGAACGGCCGGCGATGCCGGCCCAGGCAGAGCAGCCGCGCCAGCCCCCTCGGATCGGACGCCCGCCGGTCACCGAGGCCGACATCCTGCGCGGCAGCTACGGCCCTTTCAGGGCGAACAACGACCTGCTCTTCTACCACCTCGACATCCGTGTCGACCCGGAGAAGAAGTCCATTGCCGGCCGGAACACGATCCGTTTCAGGATGCTGAAGGACGCGACGCGCATCCAGCTCGACCTCGTCGCGAACCTGAAGGTGGACCGGATCACGCTCGGGTCCGAGGAGCTGAAGTTCGAGCGGAAGTGGAACGCGGTGTTTGTTGACTTCCCGGCGACGCTCAGACAGGGCCGCGTCTATTCGATCGACTTCTACTACTCGGGCGAGCCGGCGGAAACCGGGCGGTTCGGCGGGATCGCCTTCCGCAAGGACCCGGCCGGCCGTCCCTGGATCAACACCGCGTGCCAGGGCGTTGGCGCCAGCGTCTGGTGGCCGAACAAGGACCAGCAGGTTGACGAAGTGGAGGAGATGCTGCTGAGTGTCGCGGTGCCCGAGAGCCTCGTTGACGTTTCGAACGGCCGCCTGCTCGGCACGATCAACCTCGGCGATGGTTACACGCGGTACGACTGGCACATCCAGTACCCGATCAACAACTACAACGTGTCGCTGAACATCGGTCAGTACGTCCACTTCAGCGACTCTGCCGGCAGCCAGTCGCTCGATTTCTACTGCCTGCCCGAGAATGTCGACAAGGCCAGACGCCAGTTCGCGCAGGCCAAGCCGATGATGGAGGTGTTCGAGAAGTACTTCGGCCCGTACCCCTTCAGGAAGGACGGCTACAAGCTGATCGAGGTGCCGTACTCCGGCATGGAGCACCAGAGTGCGGTGGCCTACGGGAACCGGTTCGCCAACGGCTACCTGGAGCGGGACTGGACCGGCGTCGGCATCAGCACGAGGTTCGACTTCATCATCGTCCACGAGAGCGCCCACGAGTGGTTCGGCAACAGCGTGACGGCCGCGGACGTCTGCGACATGTGGATCCATGAGGGGTGGGGGACGTACGCCGAAGCGGTGTACGTCGAGCACCTCTTCGGCAGAGCTGACGCCATCAGGTACCTGAACGGCTACAAGTCGAAGGTGAGGAACCGCGAGCCGATCATCACGCGGTGCGGCATTGAAGAAACGCCGCCGCAGGACCAGTACTTCAAGGGTGCGCTGTTCCTGCACACGCTCCGCAGCGTCGTGGATGACGATGAGCGCTGGTGGAAGCTTGTCCGCGGGTTCTACGGGCGGTTCAGGTACCGGAACATCACGACCGCGGACGTCGTGGCGTTCTTCAGCCGCGGGACCGGCCAGGACCTCAGGCCGATCTTCGATCAGTACCTCCGACACGCCGAACTTCCCACGCTGGAGCTGGAGTTCGACGCGGCGGCCGGGGCGGTGTTGTACCGCTGGAGGGCCCACGAGCCGGGTTTCGCCATGCCCGTCAAGGTCGGCCGTTCGGACGCCTGGCAGACCATTGTGCCGACCGCCGCTTGGCAGAGCCTGACGACCGGCCTCGGCCCGGATCAGTTCGAGGTGGCGACCGACCTGTACTACGTCAACGTCACGAAGAGACAGGTACAGGCTGCGCCGGCCGCTCATGGGGCCGGCCGCCGGACGGGTCTTCGGTGGGCCGGGGATGGCGACGGCAGGCGCCCGGGGCGGTAGGATAGGAGGATGCCGGGGCACCGGGGCCGCCCGCCGCTCGCCGCCGTCCTGATTGCCGTTGCGGTCGCCGTTCCGGCCGCCCAGTGGGCGCCGTTCCGGTCGGGCGTCGAGGTGGTGACCGTCGCCGCGACGGTGCGCGACGCAGGCGGGCGCCTGGTGACGAAGCTCCCGCGCGAGGCCTTCGAGGTCTACGAAGACGGAGCGCGGCAGCCGATCACGCAGTTTGCGGGGAGCCGTGTGCCGGTCAGCCTGGGCGTACTGCTCGACATCAGCGACAGCATGTACGGCCGGCGCATCACGGAGGCGCGCGCGGCCATCGACCGTTTCCTGCTCGAGCTGCTGGACCAGTCGGATGAGTTCTTCATCCTGGCCTTCAACCATGCGCCGCACATCCTGACGCAATGGACGAACAACCCGGCGGTGGTGCGCCGCGCCCTGGACGGCGTGCGGCCATCCGGAGGCACCGCCGAGTACGACGCGGTGCTGGCCGCGCTGCCCATGTTCGAGCGCCGCTCGAAGCCCCGGGCGTCGCTGCTGCTCGTCACCGACGGCGCCGACACAGCCAGCGACGCCACCCTGCGCGACGTGCGGTGGGCGATGCTGCGCAGCGAGGTGTTCGCGTTTGCGATCGCCATCGATCCGCCCGAGCCGCGCCCGATCAACACCATCGTCAACGTGCAGGCGCTGAACGAGATGACGGCCGGCAGCGGGGGGCGCGCCGAGGTCGTCCGCAACGAGGCAGACCTCATTGCGGCCACCTCGGCGATTGCCGAGGAGCTCAACAGCCAGTACATGCTCGGCTACAACGCGCCGCGGGCGCCCGACGGGCAGTTCCATTCGATCCGCGTGCGGATGACGCACCCCGAGTACCGCGTGCGCGCGCGCAGCGGCTACACGGCCGCGGCGTCACCGCGCGGGAAGTGACGGGAGGGAGCTACGCCGCCCGGCGCAGGCGCAGCGTCAGCAGCAGGGCAAGCTCGGCCACGACGCAGAGCGTGACGATCGAGGCCATCATGAACGCCTTGTAGAGCGCCCGCCCCATCACATCGAACGTCGTGAGGCCAACGAGCGCCAGGCAGGCAACCAGCAGGATCCGCACGGGAACGCGAAACTCGTTCAGCCGGTCGAGCAGCAGCATCACGGCCGGCGTCGACACCAGCAGGAGGTAGTCCCACCCCTGCGGCGACAGCAGCGGCATCAGCAGCAGCAGCACCGCGGCGTCGAAGTACTCGCGGAGCGGCACCTCGGCTTTCCGAACGAGCACGTACGCACACGCACCAAGGACGAACGCACCCGCGATTGCCGCCAGCATGCCCGCCGTCGAATTCGCGCCAAGCCACTTCGCGAACATGCCCGCCAGCGAGATGTTGTCCTGGTTGACCAGGTTCGGCGCGGTCGAGGCGGTGACGGTCTCCCACCAGCCGTTGAGCAACGCGAGATTGCCACCGAAACCGTAGCGAAGCGCGGGGAGAAGCACGGCGGCGGCCAGGGTCAGCAGGAACGCGACCGTGGCTCTGTGCCGGCGACGCACGGCGAGATAGGGGAGGAAGATGATGGCATAGGGTTTGACGACGGTCGCGACCGCCAGCAGGACGCCTGCGGCTTCTTCCCGCCGCGCCCGGATGGCAGCAACGGCAAGAAGGACGAGGCAGGCCAGCAGCAGGTTGCTCTGGCCGAGGCTCACCTCGTGCAGGTAAAACTTCGCGAGCGCCACAATCGTCAGGCCCACGAGGAATCCCGACGCGCACCGACGATCCGGCAAGAGCCGAAGCGACCGGTTGAGCAGCACGACGAGCAGCGCGACCGAAGAAAAAAACCAGACCCCTCGGGCCGCAGGCGCCGGCAACGCCGCGATGGGCGCAACCAGGAACGCGAAGGCGGGCAGGTACTTCAGCTGCCAGTGGCCGTCTTCGGCGCGATACAGACCCTCACCCGCCAGCACACGCACGCCCGCCTTGCGATACACCTCGAAGTCGGCCAACTCGCGCCTGCCGCGGCCCTGAAAGGCCACGATCGCCGCCACAGCCAGCAGCACCAGCCCGCCAATGGCGATCCAGCGCGCCCTTCTGCTACCTTGCTGCACGTCGAGACGATACCACGTCCGACACGCCGCCGGCAGGTCGGCGTCGTCGCACGAACTTGCCGCTTCAGGCCGGTGTCTAACTGCAGGGGAGGATCCGTGTCCGTTCCACGTGTGCGAGTGCGCGCCGGTTCCATTGCGACGGTCCTGCTGGCCGTTGCCTGCACGCTGGCGGCTGGATCGGGAGGGGTCCGGACGCAGGAGGCGCCGGGCGACGACGAGGCGCAGGTCCTCGCGCTCGTGCAGGCGTACTTCCGGGCCTACGCAGGCGAGGACGTCGAGGTTGTCCGCAGCCTCTGGAGCCAGGGAGTGCCGGGCCTCGAGCGGATTCTGACGGCCTTCGCGCTCACCCTCGCCGGCAAGGACGTCTCGTTCGCGGACATCGTCATCTCACGGCTCGAGCTGAAGATGCCCATTGCCTCGGCGCGTGTCACACTGGGGGCCACTATCGTCGATCTTGCGGCGAAGACCTCCCGGGCTGAGGTGTGGGCGCGGAATATCATGTGCGTCAAGGACCCGGAGGGGTGGCGCGTGTGGCGGGACCGAGCGGCCGTCGATGACGTAGCCGTCGAGATCCGCAGCGCGGGTTCCGCGGCGCGAGCCGCCGCCATCGTCGAAGGCGAGCCGGACCTGCCTGCGGGCGAGATCAGCCAGGCGCTGTTCGGCCTCGGAAACCGGCTGCGGATGTCGGGGCTGCCCGAGGATGCGCAGCAGGTCTACAGCCTGTCGGCAGAGGTGGCCGCGCGTTCGGGCGACCCGCTCGTGATGGGACAGAGCCTGACGAACAGTGGCGTCAACGCCCAGCTGGCCGGCGACTACGATCGCGCCCTCGAGTCCTTCGAGCGGGCGCTTTCGTTCTTCGAGCTCTCCGGCGACAGGGCACGAATTGCCGGGGCTCACGCCAACATCGGGTCCACGCTCTATCTCACGCGGCACCATCCCGGTGCGATCCGGCGTTTCCAGCAGGCGCTGGAGTTCTACGAGGCGTTGGGCGACAGGGCGGCGATGGCAACCACGCTGCACAGCATCGGCAACGCACAGTACCTGATGGAGGACCTCGGCGCCGCCCTCGACAGCTACGAGAAGAGCCTCGCGCTGCGCGGGAGCGTCTCCGGCGACATCCTGGGCGAGGCCAGCACGCTGCAGGCGATCGGCCTCGTGCAGAAGGAGCGGGGGGACTACGACGCGGCGCTCGCGGCGTACGCCGCAAGCCTCGCGCGGCACGAGCAGTACGGCAACAGGGCGGGGATGGGGCTGGTCTTGGCCAGCGAGGGTGACGTCCATCGGCTGATGGGCGAGTTCGCCCCGGCGCTCGACTGCTACTTCACGGCGCTGCCGCTGCTCTCCGAGACGGGCGACCAGGAAACGCTCGCCTCCACGTATGCGGACATCGCGAACGTGTTCGCCGGGGAGCGCCGGTACCCGCTGGCGCTCGATTACTTCGCGAGAAGCCTGCCGGTCTTCGAGAAGACCGGCAACACATCGGAGATTGCCCGGGTTCTGGCCGGGGCGGGCGCCGTGCACTTTGCGCAGGGCAAGTACGGATTCGCCATGGAGGAGTACCGGCAAAGCCTGAAGCTGTTCGAGCAGATCGGGAGCAAGCCCGGCATCGCCTGGACGCTGGCGCACATGGGCCTCGTACACCAGGCCGTCAATCAGTTCGCCGAGGCGCAGGACGTCCTCGAGAGGGGCCTGGCCATCGTGGAGGAGCTGAACGATCGGCCTGCGATCGCGATCACGCTGGCGCTGCTGGCCCGAACGCGGGTCTCGTTGGACCGGCCGCACGAAGGGCGCGCGCTGGCTGAGCGGGCCGCGGCCATCGCGACGGAGATCGGCGGCCTCGACACGCTCGCCCGCGCGAAGCTGGTGACCGCCCAGATCAGCCGCGAGCTGGCGGAGACCGCGCCGGCCGAGCGGGCCTTCCGTGACGCCGTGGTTGCGCTCGAGCGGCTGCAGGCCGAGGGCGCGGCGGCCGAGCGCAGCCGCTTCTTCGGCGACACGCTGGCGCCGTACCTCGGCCTGGTCGCGCTCTCCGTCGACGCGGAACGGCCGGAGGAGGCCCTGACGTGGCTCGAACGCGGCAAGGCCTACCTCCTGCGGAACAGCCTGGGAGGCACCGGCACGCTCGTGACGAAGGGGATGACGGACGATGAACGGGAGCGCGAGCGCGTGCTCGCGCGCCGCCTGGTGTCGTTATCCACGCAGCTCGGCCGGGAGACGGGCCGGGCAACGCCCGATGAGGCGCGCCTGGCGAGGCTGCAGTCAGAGCTGGACGACACCCGCACCGCGCGGGTCGCGTCTGCCAGGACGCTGTACGAGGCGCACCCGGACCTCGAGGTGCTTCGGGCGCAGGGATCAACGGTTGTCTTTGACGGCCGCGCGACACTGCCGCTGCCCGCATCGGCCGCTGTTGTGGAGTTCGCGGTCGGCGAGGCGAAGACCTACGTGTTCGTCGTCAGGCCGGCAACGCGCCTGTCCCCACCCGTAGGGCGGGGCTTTAGCCCCGCCGTTGCGGGACGGGGCTTCAGCCCCGTCCCGACAGACGTCACCCCGAAAGGCGCCACCGTCACCGCCGGCGTCATCGACATCAAGGCGGTGGACCTGGCCGCGAGAATCGCGCAGTTACGCGGCTACGTCGCCGGGAGGGACGCCGGTGTCGCGCGGGCCGCGCGCGAACTCTACGAGCTGCTTCTCAAGCCCGTCGAGGCGGACCTGGCCGGCGCGACGCGGCTGGTGATCGTTCCGGATGCCGTCCTCTGGGCGCTGCCGTTTCAGGCCCTGCAGCCGCGTGACGGGCGGTTTCTGCTGGAGGACCGCGCGGTGTCGTACGCGCCATCGTTGGGCGCGTTTGTCGAGATGGTCCGTCGCGGCGAACGCCGGGTGCCCGCGGGTGCGCGGGTCCCGACGATGACAGCCTTCGGCGTGGCCTCGCCCGGAGCCGCGGCGCGGGAGCGCCTCTCGCACGTGCGCCCCGACGTCAGGACCGAGGCGGGGCCGGAAGCGCCGAGAGAGGCCGCCGCGGTCGTCAGCGCGTACGGCCCGGCGCGCGGCAGAGCCTACGCCGGCGAGACCGCAACCTGGAGCCGCCTCAGGAGCGACGGCCCGCAACGCTCTCTGCTCCACCTGGCGGTACCGGTCGTGCTGAACGATTCGAGCCCGATGTCCTCGCAGATTGTCTTTGCGCCTGCCAAAGGGGATGCCGCCGACATCGGGCTGGTTGAGACGTGGCAGCTCATGTCCCTCGACCTGAACGCCGATGTCGCGGTGTTCTCGCGCGGGCAGGGGGAGCCGGGACAGTCGCAGGCCGGGGATGGCGCGGGGGCGCTTGCGTGGGCGCTGCTCGCTGCGGGCACGCCGACCACCGTGCTCAGCTCGTGGGTCGTCGATGCGCCGAGCACGACGTCGCTGCTGGTCAGGTTCCACCGGCGGCTGGCGGCGGCTGGCGCACAGGGCTTCAGCGCCGGGCTGGCACCAGATGCGCTCAGGCGGGCTACACTAACCCTGCTGGCCGATCCAATGCTGCGCCATCCGTACTACTGGGCCGGCCTCTCGGTATTCGGGCGGTAGGGCGGGGCTTGAGCCCCCTGCGTCAGAGTCCCGCCTGCACCTTGACGACGCGCGGCTCGAGCGCCTTTCCGAACGCCAGCGTCACACGGTACCGCGGGTCGTGCCTGAGCAGTCGCCCCGCAAAGTCGTCTTCATCCGGCTTCGTGGAGAGCACGTCGCCGGGAGACCGGGTCTCTCGGGGCACATAGACGGTCTCGGGCAGGACATTGGAGATCGTCCCGACGAGGCGCGGAACCTCGCCGCCAGGCTGGTCGGATTTCGGCAGGTAGACCAGGCCCACGTACGCTCGCATCACCAGAAACCTGCTCCGATCCGGATACCGCTGCCTCAGCTGGCCGGCATTCGAGCCGACGTCCACAACAACGAGGCGGGAGCGGCGCACGATGGCATTCTCGGTCCGGGTCCGAAACGCCTCGGCCGGCTCGGGACGCATGTTCTCAGGGTCCTTTCTCATCCGCTCTGCCTGCTCGATCTCCCGCTCGAGCACCCTCTGCCAGGTGTCCCCGCCGTATTCGAGCACGGCAAACGCCGGTCGATACAGCATTTCCTGCGTCTGGTAGTGGCGCTCGGCTGCCGGATCCGTCAGCGGCACGCGGCAGTCGAAACCGAGGGACACGAGCTTGGCCTGGTCGAACCAGGGAAACTCCGTGGCTGCCGGGCCGCTGAGGTCGTACGGCGTGCGCCACGCGAGCGTCAAGACAACGCCGGTGTCGCCCGACGGCATGGAGGTGCGCCGGAGCTCGCGCTCGGTCAGCTCGACGGTTGCCTCCGGCTCGCCGATTCTGTTCCAGGCGACGAGCGCGAGCAGAGCGGCGTTTGTGACGAGCACTACGGCGGTGGTGAGGACCAGCCCTTTCAGTTTCATGTCACACCTGCCGGAATCGCGAGCGGACGTGTTTGAGCGCCAGCAGCAGCGCCACGGCGATCAGGCCGACAATCAGGAAGAACAGGTATCGCGGCATCCAGGCCCAGTACCAGTCGACGAGCTTCGCGTACAGGAACACCACGAAAAACGCGCTGGCCGCGTTAAGAACTTCGCGCCACTGGCGCCGGATGGCCAGCCAGATCGCTCCGGCCGCCAGGCCGAAGCCGACGAAGTCGTAGCCGATCTGCACGGTGCGCGCGGGCACGCCGAGCGGCACAAGCAGGCTCATCTCGCCCCGGACGGCGAGCGGCACAACGGGGAACAGCAGGGCCAGCGTGCCCAGCGTCCGCCAGGCGACGGCGAACGTCCGCTGACCCGCGCGCGGGTGCAGCGCCGCGACGACGAGCGCCAGAGCCCCCGCCAGCGAAATGGTCTCCGGGCGCGCCATGAGCATGCCCCAGGAGATGCCGGTGAGCGCCGCCGCCTGCGCGGCGACGTACGTCAGCAGAAGGACGATGCCGGCGACGAGCAGCAGGAGCAGGCGGTAGTGGTAGGCCAACAGCAGGGCCAGCGCGGCCCACGCCAGCATTTCCCAGGGGGCGAAGACCCGGTTGAAGATGCCGTTGATCACGGTCGTGTCGAGGATGAAGCACGCGAAGGCCACGACGGCCATCAGACCCGTGAAGTACCGGGTGCGCTCGCGGCGTCCGATCAGGTCGACGCCGACAAGAGCCGCCAGCGGCACCCCGACCAGAATCGCCACCTGCACCAGCATCGACAGGGTGCCCCAGAACCGGTAGAAGAACAGGAAGACGGCGGCGCTCAGCGCGGCTGCGCCGATAAACGAGGCAAGCCGCATGCCGAGCGAGACACTCTTCTGGGCGTCGGAGCGATCGACGTCGTACAGACGGCCGAAGCGCTCCAGGATGTCGTCGTGGAAGGCGCGGAGGCGGTCGCGCTGATCCGTGGTCAGGGCGAGGACTCCCGCACCTTCGAGCTCGCGCAGCTCCCGCGTGAAGGCGCCAATCTGGTCGGCCCTTCGCTGGGCCTGCTCCTTGGTGTCCGGCAGCGCGGGCGCGGCAGGCGGCGGCTGTGTCTGTGGATTCATGCCTTCCCCTTCACCGCATCAGAGAAGAAGAGCACCGAGAAGGTTACGCGGAGCCGACGGGGAGGTGCCTCCAGGGACAACGCGCTCTAATGGTACACTTCAGCCCTGATGCCGTAAAACGTCAGTCGACGCGGCGCCTGGGGGGTGTCATTATGAGTCTTTCGGGTCATCGGGTGCCTGCCTGCGTTCGCCTGGCCGGAGTCGGGGCCGTCTGCCTGGCGGCGGCCTGCCAGCCGGGTGCGCGAGTGCCCGCTTCAACCACTATGCGATTCGACATCGATGTTGCCCAGACCCGGAGCGCCGAGCCGCTTGACGGCCGCCTCCTGCTGATGCTGTCAACCGACGAGAGCGACGAGCCTCGGAACCAGATCAGCGATGCCCTCAAGACCCAGCAGATCTTCGGCGTTGACGTCGAAGGCCTCGTGCCTGGACAGGAAGCCACAATCGACGCGGCCGTGCTCGGCTACCCCGTCGAGTCGCTGGCGGCCATCCCGCCCGGCACCTACACGGTCCAGGCGCTGCTGCACCGGTACGAGACGTTCCACCGCGCGGACGGGAAGACCGTCAAGCTGCCGATGGATCGCGGCGAGGGGCAGCGGTGGAACAAGGCGCCGGGCAACCTCTACAGCACCCCGAAGAAGATCACGCTCGATCCGGCAGCAGGCGGCACGGTGCGGATCACGCTCGATCAGGTCATCCCGCCGATCCCGGATCCGCCCGAGACGAAGTACATCAAGCACGTCAGGATTCAGAGCGAGCGGCTCACAAAGTTCTGGGGCCGGCCGATGTTCCTGGGCGCGCACGTCCTGCTGCCCGAGGGATTCGACACGCACCCGGATGCACGGTACCCGCTCGTCATCAGCCATGGCCACTTCCCGTACACGATCGAGGGGTTCCGCGAGGAGCCGCCCGACCCGGACCTCAAGCCCGAGTTCAGCGAGCGGTTCAACTGGCCCGGCTACAACCGGACCGAGCAGGAGTACGCGCACCAGCTCTACAAGGACTGGATTGCTCCAGGCTTCCCGCGGTTTCTGCTGATCGAGATTCAGCACGCGAACCCGTACTACGACGACTCGTATGCCGTGAACTCGGTGAACCTCGGCCCGTACGGCGACGCCATCACGTACGAGCTCATCCCGCACATCGAGCGGACATTCCGCGGGATCGGCCAGGGATGGGCCAGGTTCATGTACGGGGGGTCGACGGGGGGCTGGGAGGCGCTCGGCGTGCAGGTGTTGTACCCCGACGAGTACAACGGCTGCTATGCGGCGTGCCCGGACCCGATCGACTTCCGGCAGTACACGGTGATCGATATCTACAAAGACAAGAACGCCTACTACGACGAAGGACCGTGGCGAAAAGTGGCGAGGCCCGGCCACCGAGACTACCTCGGCCACATCAGCACCACGATTGCCGACATGAACCGGCTCGAGCTGGTCCTCGGCACGAAAGGCCGCTCCGCCGGCCAGTGGGACATCTGGCAGGCCGTCTATTCGCCGGTCGGTGACGAAGGGTACCCGAAGCCGATCTTCGACAAGCGGACGGGGGTGATCGATCCGGAGGTGGCCTCCTACTGGCGTGAGCACTACGACCTCTCCTCCATCATGCAGCGGGATTGGGAGAAGGGACTGGGGGAGAAGCTCCGGGGGAAGATCCACATCTATGTCGGCGAAGCGGACAACTACTTCCTGAACAACGCGGTGTACCTGGTCGAGGAGTTCTTGAAGAGCACGACAAACCCGCCCTACGACGGGTTCGTGGACTACGAGCCGCGGGCCGAGCACTGCTGGAACGGCGACCACACGCGCCCGAACGCGATCTCACGCCTGCGGTACGCGCAGATGTTCGCGCCGAAGATCGTGGAACGGATCCTGATGAGCGCGCCGCCGGGGGCGGACGTGAGGAGCTGGAGGTACTAGCAGGGGCCAGGAGCCAGGGGCTGGGGGCAAGGGGACAGTCGGCAGTCAAGAGTCGCCAGTCGCCAGTCAACAGTCGACAGCCATGCACGGAGAGGTGCAGGAGAGGCACGGAGAAGCACGGGAGAGGAACAGGAGGGGCACGATGGCGACCGAGTGGTTCGAGCTCTTGATGACCGATCACGAGACCACCGAGAAGGTCTTCGATGCCATGACGAACGCGTTTCAGAACCCGCAGGGGCCGCCGCCCGACATGGTGGAGGCCTGCCTCGAGTACTGCGCGGTCTACGTGGACAACTGCCACAACAAGAAGGAAGAGGATCATCTCTTCCCGCTGATCGAGCGGCGGGGCATCCCGCGGTCGGGCGGTCCGCTGGCGGTGATGCTGGCCGAGCACGAGCAGAGCCGGGCCATGCTCGGGCGCATCGAGCCTTTGGGCCGCGCCTTCGCGGCCGGCGACCGCGGCGCGCTGGGCGCGCTTCGCGAGATGTTCCAGGAGTACGCCGCGCTGCTGAAGAACCACTACTGGAAGGAGAACGACATCCTGTACCCGATGGCGCGTCGCGTGATGAGCGAGGCCGACGCCCGCGCGGTCCTCGACGGCATCGAGGCGACCGAGGCCGCGCTCGGCGACAACACGCGAGCGAAGTACTACGCGATGGCGGCGCGGATCGTCGAGGGCGGCAGCCTTCGCGATCTCACCTACAACCTCGACCGGGACGTCCTCGCGGCGATCATCAACACGCTGCCGGTCGAAATCTCGTTCGTCGACCAGGACGATCGGGTCCGCTACTTCAGCCACGAGAACCACGCCAAGATCTTCCCGCGCACGCGCGGGGTGATCGGTGTGCCCGTGCAGCAATGCCACCCGCAGAAGAGCCTGCACATGGTGAACGCGATTGTGCGGGACTTCAAGGCGGGGACGCGGAAGGTCGCCGAGTTCTGGATTGACATGGCCGGGAAGAAGATCCACATCCGCTACTTCCCGGTCCGCGGCGCGAAAGGGGAGTACCTCGGCACGATGGAGGTCGTGCAGGACATCACCGAGGTTCAGAAGCTCACGGGGGAGCGGCGGCTGCTTACGTCCTGAAGCGCCTGGCGTCGGCCGCGTGGCGTTCCCGCTCGGCCCACGAGAGCCAGCTCACGGCCAGACTCACCGCCGCGATGACGACCAGCGCGCTTACGGGCACAACGCCCAGCAGCCAGTCGACGGCCATCTGCTCGAGGTTGGTGACCGCCTGGGCCGCGTCGGCGGAAAAGGGACCCATGGCGCCCTCCTCCATCCTGGATGGCGATACTATACCCCCGAATGGCCCCCGGAGTGTCAAGGTCAGGTCGCGGGTGTGTCAGGAGTCGGTAAAAAGGCGCGGGTCGAGAAGCGCGGCCTTTCGACCCTGGCCCTCCGTGGTATTCTGCCCCGGGCCCGCCTTGAGGTGCGCCCCAGGGCGGTCCCGCAGGGAGATCCTCATGAAAAGCCGACACCACGCGCTGATCCGCACGGGCCTCTGCCTCGTTCTGGCAGCCTGTCTGGCCGCCACCGCATCCGCGCAGTCGCCCTCCGCCAAGGCCCAGGCGCCCGTCCTCGTCGCCTCGTGCGGCCAGAGCCCGGGGCCGGTCCGGATCACGGTCTTCCTCAAGCAGCTCCAGATCGACTTCGAGTACAAGGCTGAAGCCACCGCCAAGGATCTGGCCGGCAAGAAATACCAGTCCCTCATCATCGTCACCGGGGCGAGTCTGAAGGGGATGGGTGCGGCCGGCGTCTCGATGAAGGAGGAGCTGAGCCGGACGGCCGCGCTGATCGCCGAAGCGAAGAAGCAGGGCATCCTGCTGATCGGGTCGCACGTCGAGGGGATGGAGCGCCGCGCGCAGGGCGCCGCCCCCGGCGACAATTCCGACGAGCTGTCGATTGACGCCGTCTGCCCGAAGGCGCAGTTCCTGATCGTCCGCAAGGACGGCGACGAAGACGGCCGCTTCACGACCATTGCGAAGCAGGCCAAAATCCCCCTCATCCTGTTCGAGAAGAACCTGGAGCTGAAAGACGTCCTGAAGAACGTCTTCGGGAAGTAGGACACGCCGCCGTGAGCATGTTCACGCAGGCGGGCATCGTCCTGGCCGTCATGGTGGCGGTGTACGTCGTCGTCCGGGTGTGTCGCCTGTCGACGGAACTGTCGATGTTCGCGGCCGCCCTGGCGGGCGCCCTTGTTGCGGGGCAGGGGATTCCCGCGCGGCACATCGCTGAGGGCGCTGCAACCTACCTTGACATCAACCTGATCTTTTTCACGGCCACCCTTTTTATGAACCTGCTGAAGGAGTCGGGCGGCGTGGCGTTTGTCGTGCGCCGGATCCTGAAGCGGTTCTACCGCCGGCGCGCCCTGCTGCTGGCGCTGCTGGCGCTGCTGCTGCTCGTGCCCGGCGCGCTCACCGGGGCCGGCAGCGTGACCGTGCTCATCATGGGCGGGATGGTCGCCGTCGTGCTCGGCTACATGGGCATCTCGAAGGTCCGCGTGGCTGGCATCGTGTTCGTCATTGCCGGGCTGAGCGCGGCAGCGCCGCCGGTCAGCCTGTGGGCGATGATGACCGCGGCCGGCGTGAACATGCCGTACGTGGGGTTCTTCTGGCCGCTCCTGCTCCCGTGCGTCGCGGGCGCGCTGCTGACGGCGTTTCTCCTCGGCTGGAAGGGGACGCCGCCGGAGATCGACAAGGCGCTGGCGGAGCTGCCGGAGGCGCCGGCCGGCATGCGGTGGTGGAAGGTCATCGCGCCTTTCGCGGTGTTCGGGTTCCTCATCTTCATGGGCCGGCAGTGGCCCTTCTCGACGCCCGTCATCGGCCTGCCGCTGATGTTCGCGGCCGCGGGGCTGACCTCCCTCGTGCTGTCGCCGGTGAGGCTGGCCTTCTGGCGGATCTCGCGTGAAACGGTCGATCAGCTGCTGCCGCTGCTCGCCACGCTGACGTGCGCCGGCATCCTCGTGCAGATCATGACGCTGACGGGCGCGCGCGGGCTGCTCGCCGTGACCACCGTGACGCTGCCGGTGGCGGTCGTGTTCGCAACGCTGTTTCTGGTGCTGCCGGTTTCCGAGGCGGTATTGATGTGGGGGTCGGCGCCGGTGATCGGCGTCCCGCTGGTGCTGCTGTTCAACGCCATCGGCCTGAATCCGATCATCGCGCTTGCCGGCATGAGCCTCATCTGGCCGCTGGGCGACGCGCTGCCGCCGACGGCCATCATCGGGCGTTTGACGGTGGACGTTGTCGGCTACAAGGGACAGTACGGAACGTTTCTGCGGGCGTCGCTCGCGCCGGCGATCATCATTGCCGTCGTGGGAACGTTGATGGTGGTCTTCAGTGCGCGGCTGGGGTTCCTGACGGGGCTGTAGGGCGGCCCTTCAGGGCCGCCGCTTTAGGGGCGGCAGATAGGCGCCCCCCGCCCCACCGGGTGAAACCCCCCACCCCAAAACCCAGGGCACAGCGGCCCACCACCGGGTGTTGTTGTGGGGGTGGGGGGGGGGGGGGGGGGGGGCGGGGGGGGGTTGGGGGGGCGCCCGGCCCCCCCCCCGGCGCGGGGGGGGCCATGAAGGCCCGCCCGGACAGCGGGGCTGAAGCCCCGCTACACAGAACGTCTGCTTGCGTGCGACATCCCGGGAGGTTCGCCGAAAGGCGACGTGGAGGCTTCGTCATGGTGATTGTCACCATCCTCTATTACGCCATGGTCGGCTACGTGTCGGTGCTGCTCATCTGGAACCTCGTGAAGTCGCCGAAGTGGGAACGGGACGTGCTGTACGTTCTCGTGCTCATCCCGTTTCTGCTGCGCCTGGTCCGTCTCAAGTGAGGTGACACGATGACGGGCCGCCTCATGATCGTGCGAAAGGGCGTAATCGGTGCCCTGGGCCTGCTGCTGCTCGGCGCCTCGGGAGCGAGCTTCTACCAGAGCCGCCACCTCGAAGAGCCCGTCGTGCTGGGCCCCGGGGTGACGGCAGTCAGGCAGCTCAGCGAGTACTTCCCCGCCATCGCCGGTTCGATCAACGACTGCCACCTGTACGTGCTGGAGGGCAAAGAGCCTGGCGGAACCGTCCTTCTGCTCGGCGGTTCGCACCCTGAGGAGCCGGCAGGCCGGCTTGCGCCCTGGCTGGTCGTCGAGCATGCCACGGTCCAGAAAGGACGCCTGATCGTGGCGCTCAGCTCCAACAGGAGCGGCACGACGGTGACGCGTCCGAGCGGCGCGTATCCGCCGGACTTCGACATCCCGACCGGCTGGGGCGCCCAGCGGTTCAGGATGGGGGATCGGTGGAGCAACCCGCTCGATCAGTGGCCGGATCCCGAGGTGTACATCCACTACCCGAGCGGCCAGTACCTGGCATACGTCGACATCCGCAATCTGAACCGCGCGTGGCCCGGCCGGGCCGACGGCACGCTGACCGAGAAAACGACATTCGCCTTCATGGAGCTCATCCGGCGGGAGAAGGTCGATATTGCGATCGATTTCCACGAGGCCGAGCTGCAGTACCCGGTCATCAGTGCGGTCGTGACGCACCAGAAAGGCCAGGAGCTGGCCACGATGGTGACGATGATGCTGACCGACATGGAGGGCTTCAAGATCAAGACCGAGTTCTCGCCGCCGAACCTGCACGGCCTGTCGCACCGCGAGATTGGCGACTTCTCGCAGGCCGTCTCGCTGCTGTTCGAGACGCCGGAGCCGTTCCTCGACGCGACGCGCGGCATCACGTCCCGCGAGCAGCTGCTGACCGGCAGAGATGAGTTTGTCGCGAAGGCCGGCAGACATGGCCTGCTCTTCGAGCGGATCGACGAGAATGGGTGGCCGATCGCGGTGCGCGTCGGCCGCCACACGTCTTCAGTGGCGCAGGTGCTCGAGACGTGGACCGAGAGCCGGCCGGATCGGCCCGTTGTCGCCAGCGGGATCCCACGCTACGCTGACGTGATCAAGAACGGCGTCGGGCACTATCTGCGCGACCCGGCAACGGCAGAGCGGGGGCGGGTCTGCTACGAATAGGTGCCACGCCGCACTCTGTGATCGTCAGTGAAGGAGTCGTGATGATGCGATCGAGGAAAATGCTCTTCGTGCTGTGCGTGGGGCTTCTTGGCGGCGCGATCGGCCTGGCGCTGGGGCCTTGGCGCGCGCCTGTGCAGACAGCGCTCCAGCAGGCGCCGCCGGCTGCCGTAGAGCCGGCCTCCACGTACGACTCGCCGAAGAAGCTGTGCGGCTGGCCGCCGCCCCCGGGAGTCTCCGAAGCGGAGTGGGAGAACGCCTGCTACGCCTGCACGTCGATTCCGACGACCAAGGAGGCCACCGCGGACGGCTCGACGATGACCTCGCACTCGTGCGACGGGCACTACGAGTTCCGCATCCACGTCGTTGCCGGCAAGAAGAATGCGCCGGGGACGATGCGCCCGGTGATGAAGGGCGGGGGACAGGGGGCCGACCGGAGGCCCGAGGTGAAGGTGGGGGAGATCCCGGAGGTGGGGCAGACCTTCACCCGCTACGACGCCTCGTACCCGTTCATGAATGAGAAGCAGGTGATTATCGGCGAGACGACCATCGGAGGCAGGCGCGAGCTGCAGAACGACGAGGGCTTCTTCGACATCATGGAGCTCCAGCGCCTGGCGCTCGAGCGCGCCTCGACCGCCCGCGAGGCAATCCGGATCATGGGCGAGTTCGCGACGAAGTACGGCTACATCGACAGCGGCGAGTGCCTGACCGTCGGCGATCCGAACGAGGTCTGGATGTTCGAGATCTTCGGGGCCGGGCCGGGCGAGAAGGGCGCCGTATGGGCGGCCAAACGGATCCCGGACGGCCATGTGGGCGTCAGCGCCAACCGGCCGCGGATTGACACGCTCGACCTCAAGAACCCCGACTACCACCTGGCATCCGCGAACGTGCACCAGGTCGCGAAGGACATGGGATGGTGGAAAGATGGCGAGCCGTTTGTCTTCAACACCGCGTACGCCGGGCCTCCCTCATTCGGCAGCACGCGGCGCGAGTGGCGCGTGCTCAGCACACTTGCGCCGTCGCTCAAGCTCGATCCCTGGGACCTCGACGTGCCGTTCTCGGTGAAGCCCGACAGAAAGGTGACGCCTCGCGATTTGATGACGCTGCACCGGGACGTGTACGAGGGCACGGAGTTCGACATGACCAAGGGCCTGATTGCCGGGCCCTTCGGCAACCCCAACCGGTGGCGCGAGTCGATTCGCCCGGCCGAGGGCTACATGGGCCGGGAGCGCATGATCTCGATCGCCCAGTGCTCGTACTGCGTCGTCCTGCAGGCGCGCGGGTGGCTGCCGGCCTGGATTGGCGGCCTCGCGTGGTTCGCGGAGGACGATCCCAAGACATCGTGTTTCGTGCCCCTCTACGCCGGGAACACGAAGGTGCCGCCGGCGTTCGAGGTGGGTTCGCGCGCGGAGTTCGACCGCGGGTCGGCATGGTGGGCGTTTAACTTCGCCGGCAACTGGGCGAACCTCAACTACAACGCGATGAGTGTCGAGATTCGAGGAGTCGCGACGGAAATCGAGAGCAGGTTCTTCGCCCAGCAGCCGATCATCGAGAAGACGGCGCTGGAGCTGTACAAGCAGAGCCCTGACGCCGGCCGTGCCTTTATCACCGACTACTCGAACCGGTCTGCCCAGGACGTGGTCGACGCCTGGTGGAGCCTGGCGGACACGCTGGTCGTGCGGTACCACGATCTCGGCCAGAACCTGCCAGCCCAGGAGGGGGCGTCGGTCGCGTATCCCAAGGACTGGCTCGAGGCGGTTGGGTTCGGCAAGACGAAGATTCAGCAGCCGGCCGCGCGGGCGCCGGTCAAATAGCCTCGTCTGAGCCGCGCCGGCATACACGCCAGAGGCAGGGGCGGGTACGGGCCTCCGCCGGCCGCCGCCACTCGACAGACGACTGCTGACGCCCGACCTGCTCCCAATCCCACCTCTGGCGCGCTTTGTGCAACGCTGATGGGCATCAACCAACAAGGAGGATGCCCACCATGCGAAAGGTCGAACAGAAGACGTTCGCGAAGCCGGACGAGGTCCGCGCCTTCGAGAAAGGCAAGCTGGAGCTCGTCAACATCGGCGGCGGCGTCGTGGGCCGCTTGACGCTGCAGCCGGGGTGGCGATGGTCAAGCCACGTCAAGCCGATCGTCAAGACGGAATGGTGCGAAGAGGCGCATTTCCAATACCTGGTCTCAGGCCGACTCCGTGCCCGGATGAAGAACGGAGAGGAGTACGAGGCCGGTCCGGGATCGGTGATCTCGCTCCCCGCCGGGCACGATGGCTGGGTGGTGGGAAACGAGCCTGCCGTTCTCATCGACTGGGAAGGTCTGGCGGGCTACGCGAAGTCGAAGTGAGCGGAAGACCGACGAGCCGGCGTGTCGCAAAGCCCGACACGCCGTGTCTGATTCTTGCGGATCACCTCGGGACGACCGCGTAGACGTACCGGAGGACAGCCCGACGGCGCTCGTGGCGCTGTCAGGCTGCCCTCAGCGTTTCACGGTGTCCGGCCCCCTGCGTTTCGAAAGTCTGGCCGCTGCCGACGGGGGCAACACAGCGCAGCTACCTGTCAAGTATCCCGCGATGCTAAGCTGTCTCCACCTGCTCGCGAGGTAATTGCATGGCTGGACTGGGATCCTCCCGCCTGAGGTTGTTCGCCGCGATTGCCGCCGTCCTGATCATCCTCGGCCCCGTCGCCCCGCGTACATCCGAGATCTCGCTCCTGAAGATCAACCGGCGTCAGCCTGTCACGGTGCCTGCGTCGGCGCTGGGACAGATGGCAGTCGTGCAGGAGCTGGCGGAGTGCTGGCTCGTCGAGGCGCCGCCCCCGCTGGCAGCGCGCCTGCTTGCTGCCGGCGTGTCGCTGGAGGTACTCGACGACTCGACCGCGGGGCGCGTGTACCACCTTCTGTTTGCGGCAACCTCTGAACAGATCGCGCTGGCCGATCCTCTGGGGCGCGTGGTCCACCTGGAACCGGGCGTCGGCCTGCTGTCGAGCGCGCGCGAGCTGTCGCGAGCCGAGCTTCCGGCGGACGTCGCCGTCAAGCGGCTCTCGGGGACCGTTGCGGCGCCGCTCTCATTCCAGGTTCCCGGACGCGGCACGGCCATCCCGCGCCCGACCGCCGATGCCCGCCTGCAGCCTTACGATCCGCGCATCGGCCAGATGATCGCCGCCGTGTCCCAGGGGATGCTCTCCGACGGGATCCGGGACCTGGAAGCCTTCCAGACGCGGTATGCCTCAACCTCGAACTGCGAGGCGGCCGGCACCTCCATCCACAGCTACTTCAGCCGGCTGGGACTCGCAACCGAGTCGGACTACTTCACCTTCACAGCGAACAACTACGCGACAAGCAACATCATTGCGACGATTCCCGGCCAGGTCGAGCCGGACCGGACGGTGATCGTCTGCGCCCATTACGATTCGACCAGCACGCAGCCGGCGACGAACGCGCCGGGCGCCGACGACAACGCCAGCGGCACCGCCTCGGTGATGGAGATGGCGAGGATTCTCGCAGGATACCAGTTCGATTACACGGTCAAGTTCATCGCCTTCTCCGCCGAGGAGTGGGGCCTGTACGGCAGCAGGCACTATGCGCAGGCCGCGAGGCAGCGCGGTGAGCAGATCATCGGCGTCGTCAATCTCGACATGATCGGTTACCCGGACTTTAGGCCCGAGGAGCTCGACGTCATCGTGGACGGGCAGTCGGCGTGGCTGGGAGAGAAGTACGTCGCCTCCGCGAATGCCTATGCGCCGCTGCCCATCATCCAGTCGACGAACCCGTCGGCCAGGGGCAGCGACCACTCGCCGTTCTGGGACGCGGGCTACAGCGCGCTGCTCGGCATCGAGGACTCGCCCGTGCGGAACCCGTACTACCACAAGACGACCGATACGTTCGGCACGCTGGACATGGCCTTCGCCACGGCTGTGACGCGAGCGTCGCTCGCCGCCGTGGCCGAGCTGGCCCAGCCGGTCAGCCTCACGCCGCCGCCCACCGGCGTTGCGGCGCACAGCCTGACCGCCCGGTCGATCTTCACCAGCCGGAAGACGACCGTCATCACCTGGGACGCCGGCGACCGCAACATCGTCGGCTACAACGTGTACCGGTCGCTTGCCTCGCACGGCGCGTACCAGCGTGTGAACTCGTCGCTTGTCAAGCAGACGTACTACGTCGATCGGCTCCTGCTCCCCGATGTGCCGTACTACTATGTCGTGACGGCGGTCGACCTCCAGGGGAGGGAGAGCAACTACTCAGTCGAGGTCAGCTGATGCGCAAGAGCGACAGTGCGTGGGCGGCGGCGCTTGGAGCGGCGGTCGCGGCCTGCGTCCTGACAGCCGTGCCGCTCGAGGCCCAGGCGCCATCGGGTCTGCCGCGACTGGCCGTGTCGGTCACCGCCGGGGCGATGAGGCCGCTCGAAGCCCCCGTGCGGGACCTGTACAGCAGCGTGTTTCTGCCCGTAACCGTTGAAGCCGACTTCCGGCTCACGAGACGGTTCTTCGTGTTCGCCTCCGGGCAGTTCCTCAGCCAGGATGGCGAGGTCGTCTACGATCTGCCGCCGGCGCCTGTCGAGCGCTTTGGGCTCACGCTTAGTACCACCTCGCTGAGGTTCGGCGTCGGCGCCTGGTTCCCGTGGGGCCGCTGGGTTCTCGGGGCAGCGGGCGGCATGTCCCACACGCGCTACAAGGAGAGGTGGGCGGACGCAGAGGTCCCGGCAGCCACCGGATCCGCCGTCGGCCTCATCGGGCAGGGAGGCGCGGAGTACCGCCTGTCGCCGTGGCTCTCCGCGGTCGGCCGCGTCGAGTACTCGCACGTGCCGCTGGACGAAACCCGGGAGCTCGTTCCGACCTTTGACTTGAGCGGCGTCAGCGTGTCCGGCGGCGTGCTGGTGCGGTTCTGACGAACATCAGAGATCGGCGCGCAGCAGGGGCACGGTGATCTCCTTCCGCTCTCCCTCCGCCAGGTCGAACGCTGTGGCGCTCGAGCGGAACCGCTCCAGCAGCACTGGATCGTCCCACGCGCCTTCCTCGATTGAAGCGACGGCCACCGCGAGATACCGCGCGGCGGGAAGCCCCGCGATGCGGAAGCGTCCCTGCTGGTTGGGGCGGCCGACCCGCACGAACCGTGAGGCGGCCCCGAACGGCTGCAGCGCGGAAGGCTGAGAGGTGGGACCGGGCTGCCCCGGGATCTGAATGGCCCTCCACCTCGAGGCGTCCTCAGCAAAAACGATGAGGGCATAGTCGGCGACATCCCTGCCAGCATCGTCGCGGACGGTTCCCGTCAGTTCGGTGATTCGGTTGGAGAGCACCACCTCGAGGCCGGAGGCCGATTCGTTTCCCTTGAACTCGATCGGCGTATCGGTCGTGTCGGCGCCGTTGTGCCGTACGCTCTTCAGAACCCAGCCTGGCAGATCCGCCACACGGAAGACGCGAGGGCCGAAGAGACCCGCGAAGTCGAACGTCCAATCGGTATGGACGCGGGCCCTGGCACTTTGCGCGTTCATCCGGCTTGCGGGCAGGCCCACGGGCGGGGCGGTGAGCGGAAGGCTGTTCGGGCCGAAGCGGGGCTGTGCTCCCTGGTCGAAGATCACGCGGCCGCGTGCCGTGGCTCCGGGCGACGTGACCACGCGGATCCCGTCGAGGCTCATGTCGCTGACCGTGATCGGCACCAGGGCGTACTCGTAACCGCCGCTCGGCTGAAACCCGCCAGGCCTCGCGCCGCGGTTGCCGGTGAGGTCGGTGGTTTGGACTTGGACGAGGTATCGGCCCGGTGCCACACCGATCACCGTAAACGAGCCATCCCGCGCGAGCCGGCTGGTGTCCAGACCCTGCGCGGGCCGATCGTACCTGCCGTCGGCGAGCTGAAACAGGGTGACGTCACCGACGGCCGGCGGCGTTCCCGCTGAGGTGACGACCGTCCCGCTGATGCGGACGGCAGGGGTCGGTCTGAGGACGAAGTCCCTGTCGGTGATCTCGGTCCCGGAGGTCAGCGTCAACCGCTCTGCGGCATTGAGGTCGGCCGTCCCCGGCCAGTACGCCGGCACGTAGAACACGCGGACGCCGCCGTCCATGTCGACCGCTGCCGCAAACGGCGCCACGCGAAGCAAGAACTCGCCCGGCGGCAGGCCGAACAAACGGTAGCGGCCGAGGTCGTCGGTCACGCCGGAGGCCCACGGAACGGGTCGCAGCCCGCGCCGGCCCTGCGTGTAGCCCCAGCGGACCAGGTCCACGGTGGCGCGCACGAGCGGCTCACCGTTCTCGTCGATAACGCGGCCCGTGACAACCGCGCCCCGCTTGAGGCGGAACTCGACGCCGTCCACGCTCGCGCCGCCGGTGATTTCGAGCTCACGACCCGTGGTGAACGGACGAGGCTGGCCAAGGTCAATCGGCACGAAACCGGGCCTGCTGCAGGACAGCTGGTAGCGGCCCGGCGGCAGGTCCCTGAGAAGAAAACGTCCGTCCGCATTGCTGAGGGTCCGCTGCGCCAGTCCGGAGTCTGCGCTTGCGCTGATTTCAGCGTGGCGGACCGGCTTGCCGGTGTCGTCGGCCAGCACGCGCCCCGTGATGGAGCCCTGGGCGGCGCCCGGATCGCGCGCCGACACGGCACGGCCGGGTCGGGCTGCGCCCGCGGGCCGCCGATCCGGTTCGGGGATGGAGCCGCACGATGCCGCGAGCAGCAGCGCGCCTGCCAGGATCGCTCGAGTCACGGGCCTCATCAGCCATCATTGTAGCCCGGAGTCTCGCGCCTCACACGCACCCGCGCGGTATACTGGCGTCGTGAGGCGTGTCGTGCTCGTGATCGCGGCGGCGGTGCTCTGTGTCGGCGTGGGTGTCGCGCAGGACCCGGCTGCTGCGCCGGACCCGGCGTTCGCGGCGTGGCTCGCCGAGCTCAGGGCGGACGCGATCGAGCGGGGCATCTCGGCAGCCATCGTCGACGAGGCGCTCGCGAGCGTTGAGCCGTTGCCGGTGGTGCTCGAGCGCGATCGGGCCCAGGCGGAGCGCGTGCTGTCCATCGATCAGTACCTCACGCGCCGAGTGACCCAGAAGACCGTCGCAACGGCGCGGGCCATGGCGGCCAGACACCACGAACTGCTCGAGCAGGTGACCCGCGCCTACGGTGTGCCGGCACGCGTCATTGTCGCCGTCTGGGGTCTCGAGTCGAACTTCGGGCAGTTCACCGGCGTGCGGCCGACGATCTCCTCGCTGGCCACGTTGGCCTACGACCCGAGGCGCGCGACGTACTTCCGGGGCGAACTGTTCAACGCGCTGAGGATCCTCGAGCGCCGCGACATCGACTTGGCGAGCATGAAGGGATCGTGGGCGGGAGCGATGGGACAGCCGCAGTTCATGCCGTCGAGCTACCTCAGCTATGCCGTGGACTTCGACAAGGACGGCCGGCGCGATATCTGGTCGTCGCCGACCGACGTGTTCGCGTCGGTCGCCAACTACCTCAAGGCGCACGGCTGGATGCCGTCGTGGATCTGGGGGCGTGAGGTGCGCGTGCCGGCAGCCGCGTCCAAGAAGATCGCCGAGGCCGTCGGGCCTCGCACCGGCGGGTGCGACACGTCAGGCCGGGCGACCGAGCTGCTGCCGCTGGCGCGCTGGCAGGAGCTGGGCGTGCGGCTGGCCGGCAACAGACCGCTGCCGAAGGCCGAAGTTGACGCGTCGCTCGTCCGGACCGGCTCGCGGTTCTTCCTCGTCTACCGCAACTACGACGCGATTCTCGCCTACAACTGCGCGCACTCCTACGCGCTCAGCGTCGGACTGCTGGCCGATCGGATCGGCGGCTAGCCCGGCAGCGTCCTCCTCCCAGCGGGCACGGTCGGAGGCTGGAAGGCTTGCGGGGGCATCCCGTCGGGGGCGTGCCCCTACCACGCGATCCCGTAGTCCTCGCCGTGGTTGCTCGAGCCGCCCCACATCGTGCCGTGCGTCCGGTCGAAGAAGATCGCGTTGATCGGGCCGGAGGTCAGCCGCTCGAACTCCAGCCGGTAGCCCATTGCCGCGAGCTCCTTCCTGACCCACGGCGGCGTCGCCTCGTTCAGCAGCAGCCGCCCCGGCTCCGCCTCGTGCGCACCGAACGTGCTGTGCATCTGGTAGCTGTTGATATTCGGCGCCTCGACCGCCTCCTGCACGGTCATCCCGAACTCCACCATGTTCAGGAAGAACTGCAGCAGGTTCTGATCCTGCGTGTCGCCTCCCTGCACCGCAAACGACAGGTACGGCAGACCGTCTTTCAGCGCGAGCCCCGGCGTCAGCGTCGATCGCGGGCGCTGGCCCGGCCGGACGACGTTGAAGGGGCATTCGGCTTCGTCGAGGACGAAGGCCTGCATCCGCTGGCTCATGCCGATGCCGGTCTTGCCTGCAATGACGGCCGGCACCCACGCGCCGCTCGGCGTCACCGAGACAACCCATCCCTTCTCGTCCGCAGCCTGAATGGACGTGGTCCCCGCCCGGAACGCCGTGTCGAAGGCCGCCCGTGCTTCCGCGCTCATCGCTTCCGCGTCGGCGACCGGCGCCTGCCACCTGTCGAGCAGCGCCCGGTAGGGGTTCTGCTTCCCCTCGAACGGATACGGATCGCCGGGTCTCACCGCCGGGTCGTTCCTCGTCCAGTTGATCTGCCTCAGCCGCGCCTTCGCGTATTCCTTCGACAGGAGCCCCTTGATCGGCTCTTCCGGCGGCACATAGGGATCGCCGTAGTAGAAGTCCCGATCCGCAAACGACAGGTTCATCACCTGATACAGCGTGTGGATGTACCGCGCGCTGTTGTATCCCATCGCCTTCACGTCGAGCTCCTCGAGCATGTTGAGCCCCTGGAGCATGACCGGTCCCTGCACCCACGTTGTCAGCTTGTAGACCTCGATCCCCTTGTAGCTGGCCACAACCGGCTCTTCGATGTGGACCTTCCAGTCGGCCAGATCCTCCATCGTGATCAGGCCACCCTGCTCGCGCGACCCCCGCACGAACTCCGCCGCGATATCGCCCGTGTAGAAGCGGTCGTAGGCGGCGTACAGCGCTTCCTTCCTGCTCTTGCCGGCCTTGAGCGCCTGCTGCTCGGCTTCAACCAGCTTCCGGAGTGTGGCGGCGAGATCCGTCTGCCTGAAGATCTCGCCGGCAGCCGGCGCCTCGCGTGCCTCGCCCAGGTGCGGCAGCATCACGGCCTTCGAGTACGGCCACTCCTTGATCTGCTTCTTGTCGCGCTCGATTGTGTCCGACAGCTGCTGCTCGATCGGGTAGCCATCCGCCATCTGAATGGCAGGCTCGAGGACCTCTCTCAAGCTCATCGTGCCGTACTCGGCCAGCATCACGATGAGGCCGCCCGGCGTGCCCGGCGTCACGGCCGCCAGCGGGCCGGTCGCCGGCGGGTACTTCATCCCCTTGCCCTTGAAGAACTCAGGCGTGGCGCCGGTGGGCGCGACACCGAGGGCGTTGATCGCGACGACCTTCCTGGTCTGCGGGTTGTAGATCAGTGCCTGTGTCTCCCCGCCCCACCCGAGCGTGTCCCACATCGTCGAGACGGCGCCGAGCATGGCGCAGGCAGCATCCACGGCATTGCCGCCTCGCTGGAAGATCATCGCGCCGGCCGTGGCGCCGAGCGGCTTGCCGGTGATCGCGACCCAGTGCCTGCCGTGAAGCGGAGGCTTCACCGTGCGCTGCGCGACCACCGCCTGCGCCAGCGCGAAAACCGTCACGAGAAGCAGGATCGTGCGCCAGTGTGCGGACGCCGAGCAGAGCATGACGCGCATGGAACCTCCGGGAGGATGCCGGACGGAGATGGTACTTTCGGCAGGAGATGACGCGCAACAGGAGGGCACGGAGGGGATGAGCGTAGGGCGGACCTTCAGGTCCGCCGTACCCGCCGGGGGCTTAAGCCCCCGGCGTCACGGCGAGGCTCAAGCCCCGCCCTACTTCAGAATCGTCGCCTTCACCTCGAGGCTCGCCGTGCGATTCCGGCTCGGCACCGGGTCGGACGACTGGGCAACCAGGAGCGGCTTTCCGTCCTGGAGCGCGAGGTTCAGCTGCTGGCGGAACTGGGCGAATGAGGCGGGCGTTGCCGATGGCTGCCCCTCAACGCCGGGCGTCTTCTCGTCGACCGGGTTGTACTCAACCGAAACCCGCAGTCGGACGATGTTGTCGATGATCGTAACGTTCATCACGTCCAGGCTGAGGCCCATGTCCTTGTACTGGTACGACGTGATGGGGCCGGGGCCCTTGCCCTCCTGCGTTGACGAGAAGACCGTGTTCGGGATGGGCACCGTCACGCCCGACCTGACTGAACCGCTGCCTCCATCGACAACGGTCACGCTCACTGACTTCTTGACGGCAGGGTTCGATCCGCTCTGATCCGTAATCGTGATATCCACGCGGACATTCAGGGACGAAAGGGACGTGCGCGTAGCCTCACGGCTCGGCGGCGGTGTCGGTGGCGCTGGCGGCGTCACGGGCCTGGCGGCTCTTGGCGCCTGCGGCGGATCGGGCGGGGCAGGCGGCACAGGTGGCGCGGGCAGCGCGGCCGCCTGCGGCGGCTCGGGCGGAGCCGGCAGCATGAAGCCGCCGCTCGTGTCGACCGCAGCGCCGGTTCTGGAGCCCGACGGACCCATGGTCTGCCCGTAGGCCCGCGGCCCGGCCATCACGATCACCGCCGCGATGAACGTGGTTGTCGCAATGCTGAGTGGTCTGCGCATCAGAGAGACCTCCTGTTCGTGCCCTGTGGCTGGATGCCGGCGTCGAGCGGCTCAACCTGGATTTCCTGGATGACCAACGGTTCGATTGCGATCGGAGCCAGCTCGATCGGGCTCACCACAATCGGGTTTGGATCGGGCAACGGATCGACCCTCACCCACGGGATCATGTCGGCCTCGCTGGCAACAGGGTCCGCCTGCACCGTGCCCGACTCGCGCCGGACGGCGGGGCGACGTCGCGCCTGGGGCGGTGGTGTGAGCTCCGCGGCCTGCAGTTCGCCGGGGACGTTTGCCTCTCGAGAGGCCGCACCTGCGGGTTGCGGCGCCACGGCCGAAGGGCTTGCGGCCGTTTCGGATTCGGCGGGCACCGGCCCGCCCGCCGGAAGCAGCGCGGGGACGATGAGTGCGGCCGCGAGGCCGCAGGCGAGGATGATACTGGCGGCGGCCAACTGGAACGGCCGAACGCGCCAGCCGAGAAACGTGATTCGCGCGACTGACGCCTGCCGCCGCTCCTCGCCGATGCGCGCCAGAACGCGCCCGCGGAAACCGGTCCGTGGCCGACCGCTCGTCAGGCATTCGAGCGCCTCGTCAATGAGGCCGTCGAGCGAATTGGTATCCTTAGCCACGTCCGATCCCCATCCGCGCCAGCCTGGTCTTGAGGTGTCGCCGGCCCTCGCTCATCCGCCACTTGACCGTTCCGGTCGGGATGCCCAGGACTCCCGCGATCTCGTCGAGCGTGTAGTCACCCGAGGCTGCAAGCAGCATGACGTCCCTGAACTTCGGCGGCAGCGCCATCACCATCTTTCGAACCTGCTGTCGCAGGTCCGCCTCGAGAAGCACAGCCTCCTGGGTCGGCTCGCGTGCCTGCGGTTCAGGCGCGTGCGGCTCGTCGGTTGAACTGAACCGCTGCAGCCACAGCCGGGCTCGTCTCCGGCGGCTTCTGGCGAAGTTCCAGGTGATCGCGAGCAGCCAGGTGCGAAAACTCGCCTCGCCGCGAAACTTGCCGAGCTTTCGGAAGGCTGCCACGAAAGCTTCCTGAGCCACATCCTCCGCCGCGTCTTCCGACCCGAGCGCGGCGCGAGCTGCCCGGAAGACCGCCACCTCGTGGAGCTCGACGAGCTCGCCAAACGCGGCCGCATCGCCCGCGCGCGCCCTGGCAATGAGCTCGGCTTCGCTCACACAACCTGTAGACTCGGCAGGCGGCGCCACGGTTGGGAATTCTACGGCAGGTCGTCGCACCGCGCCCGAGCTTGAATCAACCGGCGTCCCTGCAGATACTTGGGGACATGCTTGGCCGCCGAATCCTGCTCGTCAACCCCCCGCCGGTCGGCGGCATCGCCTACACCCGAGAGGGGAGGTGCCAGGAGCGGGAAGACGTGCTCGCGACCACCAAGCCTCCGTTCTCCCTGGCGCTGCTGGCGGCGCTGCTGCGAGGACGCGGCCACGAGGTGAGGCTGGTGGACCAGACAGCCGAACGGCTGCCGACCGAGGCGCTCATCGACCGGCTGAGGCGTGACGGGTTCGCGCCGAGCCTCGTGCTGTTTCCGAGCGCAACGCCGGTTGTCGGCGCCGACGCGATTGAGGCTGCGAAACTCAAGCGTGCGTTTGGCGCGCCGCTCGTCTGCTTCGGCGCGCACGCCTCGGCGGCGCCCCGCGAGTCGATGGAGCGCGCTCCGGACGTCGACGCCATGATCGTGGGCGAGCCGGAGGACGCCGCACTGGAGCTCGCTGCTCTCGAGTCGTTCGAGGAGGCGGGTCGGGTGGCAGCCCTCACGGTTCGCCGGGGTGCGGCCGTGCTCTCACACACGGCGCGCGGCGTGTTCTCCGGTTTCGCCTCCATGCCGTACCCGGCGTGGGACCTGCTGCCTCTCCACCGGTACCGCGTTCCCCTGCTCAACACGCGGTACCTGATGGTCGAGACGAGCCGGGGCTGCCCGTATTCGTGCGATTTCTGTGTGGCGCCTCTGTACCACAGCCATCTGTTCCGCGAGCGCGACGCTGTCGCCGTTGCCGACGAGATCGAGGAAGGAAAACGCCGCTTCGGGATCACCGACTTCTATCTCTGGGGCGACACGGTCACGCTGAACGCCGCCAGCACCGAGCGGCTCTGCGACGAGTTGATCGCTCGGAACCTCGGGATCCGATGGTTCGGGAACGCGCGGGCCGACAACCTGACGTTGCCGGAGTTCACGCGGAAGCTCAGGCGCGCGGGCTGCTGGATGCTGTCGCTCGGCGTCGAATCCGAGTCGGACGCAATACGGCGCGACATGCTCAAGCAGCTCGACCGCGACGCCATCCGGCAGGCCCTGCGGAACCTGCGGGAGGCCGGCATCAGGTCGTTCACGTTCTTCGCCTTCGGCCATCCCGGCGAGTCGCCGGAGTCGATGGAGCGCACGGCCAGGTACGCGCGCGAGACAGGTCCCGACTTCGCGAACTTCTATCCCGTGGTGCCGTATCCCGGAACCCTGCTGTACGACCGGTGCGCCCGCGGAGGCCTGCTGGCGAGCGACGACTGGGCCAGACTGGACTACTCGCACTACGTCCTGCGCACGGGTGGTCTTGACGAAGCGGCCGTCATGGGCGCCGTGAGGCGCGCCACGAGAGACTTCTACCTGCGACCGTCCTGGCTCGCCCGTCACTGGTTCGACGTCGCGCGCTTGGCCTGGAGCAACACGCCGTTTGTCTGGCGGGTGGGCCGGCGTCTCCTCTCGCGTAGGCCGGGGCTTGAGCCCCGCCGTACCGCCGGGGGCTTGAAGCCCCCGGCGACACGGCGGACCTGAAGGTCCGCCCTACATCCGACACGGCGGACCTGAAGGTCCGCCGTACATTTGCCGCGTCCCCCGACGCGCTTGCCGGTGTTGCCGCGATGCTCACTCCAGGTAATACACGAAGATGCTGTGGCCGATCCGTGCGATCGGGGTGTACCGATCGAGCCAGCGGTACATCGTGGGCGGGTCCATGTAGACGCCCTGGAGGTTCGTCACGCTGATGGCCAGGTACCGCTTGCGCTCGACGTTGACGGTCGCCTGCGGGTTGGGGTTCTTCAGCTCGTAGCTGGGGAGCCAGTCGTACCTGATGCCGTACCGCTCCGGCGAATCCGTTCCGAAGTAGCTCAGATAGATCCGGTCGATGCCCCGGCTGTCCATGAAGCGCTTCAGGCCCTTCAGATCCTGGCCCCAGTCGAGATTCGAGTCGACCAGGTAGTGATATCCGTTCGCCGCGCCGCCGGCAAACTCGTTGAAGTAGGCCAGGTAGTCCGGCCAGATCGACGCGGAGGCTACCGGAAACCAGAGCAACGGGACGAGCAGCCAGTACGTGAGCGTCTTCAGCTTCATCACGACAGCCGCCGCGGCCACGAAAACGAACGGATAGGCCGGGAGCACGTACCGAAGTCCGATCGAACGGTGCTCGATGCTGAAGAAGGCGAAGACGGCAACGATCGGCACCCACAACACGAGGTCATCGAGAGACAGCGCGCGCCGCACCAGTTTCACGCAGGCCAGAACGAGGGCAGCCGCAGCCAGCACGAGCAACGGCACGGGCGTTTTCAGCGCGAACGCCACGAGATCGTAGTACCACCACCCCTCGGTCGACAGCTGTCCCATCAGAAACGACGAGTGGCCCTCGGCCCCGTGCATCTGCTGGACCTGGATTCCCTGGAGATACGGCGTCACGTCAAACCGGTAGCCGGCGAGCACCACAAGCCCGGCGCAAGCCCACGACACGAGCAGCCACCTGACCGGGAGAGGCTGGCGCCGCAGCACAAGGAACGCGAGGATGACGCCTTCGACCGGCAGCAGCAGGATGGCCGTGAACTTGGACAGCAGCGCCAGCCCGAGCGAGACCCCGGCGAGAACGTGGAGCGCGGGACGGTCACTTGCGAGCGACATCCGGAGGTAGTAGACCGCGATGAAGGAAAACGCCGTGAGCGTCATATCGGGCGTGACAAGCGACCCGTTCGCAATCATGTTCGGGCAGCCTGCGAAGAGCGCAAGCGCCAGCACGGCCGCCCCCCATCCGTAGAGCGCCAGTCCCATCCGATAGACGAAGTACCCGAGGAGCACGGCCTGCAGGATCACCATGCAGCGGGACAGGAACAGGAGCCGGTCGCCTCGATTGGCCGGCGACGAGAGCAGCGCTTGGCCGCGGTCGATGTCCGCCGCAAACAGGAACGCCTGGTTCCGCGGCGTCTCCGGCGGGTACTCCCAGACGCGCCGGTCGAGGTCCGCGAACAGCAGCGGGAAGCTGTTCACGTAGTAAGACAGCGGCGGGTGGATGACCGCCGACGGCACATCCCATCGTCCGGTTCTGAGCAGGTAATCGCCCATGCCGAAGTAGTTGGTTTCGTCCCACGTGGCGGATTTGGTGCTGATGCTCGTGGCTGCCTGGAGAGCGAACAGCAGGAGCAGGAGGGGAGGAAGGACCCGGCGGCGCCAGGGTGCGCCTGGAGATCTCCGGCTCTGCTGGTCTCGCGCCATCCGGTCGTCCCTCATTCGCCCTGCCGGTTCAAATCCTCGAGCGCCCGCCTCGCGGCTTCGTGTCGAGGATCGAGCGCCAGCGTCTTCTCGAGGTACATGCGGGCCTCGGCCCTTTTCCCCAGACGCCCGTACACTGCGGCCGCCTGGTAATGCCAGTCCGCGTTCGACGGCTCCAGCTTCAGCGCCTCGAGGCTCTCGCGCAACGCTTCGTCGAGTCGCCCCTCCTGCGTCAGGGCGAGCGAACGATTGTGGTGTGCGAGGCCGTTGGACGGCCTGAGCCGGATCGCCTGCTCGTAAGCCGCGATGGCCTCCTTCGTGCGCCCCGCCCGGGCGAGCATGGCTCCCAGGTTGTTGTGCGCGTCGGCCAGACCGGGCTGCAGGCGCGTGGCGATGGCGAACTGGCCCATGGCCTCCATGACCATGCCCTTCTTCACGTACAGGACGCCCAGGCTGTTGCGCCATTCGGCCTGCGCCGGAAGGATCCGCAGCGCCTCGCGGTACTCGGCAATCGCCTCGTCTGTTCTCCCCTGCCGGGCCAGCACGTCGGCAAGGCCGGCGTGCGCGCGGTGGTTCTGCGTGGTCACGGCCAGGGCGCGCCGCCACACCGTCTCGCTGTTTCGCCAGTGCTGCACCTGCGCATGGGCGACCGCGGCGCTTCCGCAAACCGCAAGCAACGCTGCGGCTGCGACCGCCGCCCGCCAGTGTTTGTGAAGCGCGGCCAGCTCGGCTCCGGCCCAGGCGACGATCAGGAACAGGCCTACCAGCGGCACGTAGGTGAACCGGTCCGCCATCAGCTGATCCCCCGCCTGAAGCAGGCCGATCACGGGAAGCAGCGTGACGAGGTACCAGAGCCAGCCGACCAGGTACACAGGCCGGCTCGCCCCCATGCGGACCACCGCGACTGTCACGGCGCTTAGCAGCGCGGCGGCACCAGCGGTCTGCCACCACGGCGGGAGGGCAGGAGGGTACGGATAGAAGATGGCGAGCCCCGCGGGCCAGAGCATCTGCCACGCGTATCGCACGTAGCCGAGCAGAGCGTTCGTCAGGCGGTAGTCGAGTGACAGGTCGGAGAGCGTCCCGACGGCACCGACGCGGGATTGGACGAGGACGGTGGCCACCGAGACGGCGATCGCGAGGACGACGAGCGGCAGCTTCTCGACCAGCAGCCGAAGCGCGACGGCGCCTTGCCTGACAGGCGCACCGCCGGCCTGCGCTTCGCGCCGGCCCCGCGGCCAGATGACGCGGCGGAACGGCCAGATGTCGAGCAGCAACAGGACGGCGGGCAGCATGACCAGCATCGGCTTGGCCATGAGCCCGGCTGTGTAACACCCGAGCACGGCAACGTACCGGCCGGCCGATCGTTTCTCTACGTACCATGCGTACGCCCACAGCGTCAGCATGAGGCAGAAGGTGCTGAGGACGTCTTTGCGTTCAGCGATCCACGCGACCGATTCAACGTGAAGCGGATGTACCGCGAACAGCGCCGCCACGAAGGCGCTCCGCCACAACGTGCCGGTTGTCCTTCTGAGGAACCCGAACAGGACCACCGTGCTGAGGATGTGCAGCAGCAGGCTGGTCGCATGGTGGCCGCCGGCGCGGAGGCCGAAGAGCTCCACGTCGACGAGGTGCGACAGCCAGGTTGCCGGATGCCAGTAGAACAGGTACCCGGTTGTCAACGCCCACCGCAGGCTCTGCCAGGAGAGTCCTCCGACGATGTTGGGATTCTCGGAGACGTACCAGGGATCGTCGTACGAGACGAAGTCGAACGTCCAGACCGGGGCAAACACCGCGATCGTGACCGCGACAAGCGCCAGGGCGAGCCAGGCCACGCGCGCCCGTGAGGGCGCGCCGGAAACAGGCGCGGATGACGGCGCCAGGTTGTGTGCCCGGCGCAAGGCGGCGGAATGTCGTGCGGGTGCGCGGCCCATGGGGACTCCCGGCTGACCGCCCATTGTAGTCGGCCGGGACCCGCTTGGCGACCGAAGCACAGGAGGCGCGCGGAGCCTGCGGTCAACTAGAATGGACGCCATGTGGCGCGAGCCCGCCCAGCCACCCGACCGCGAGCTGCTCTCCGGCACCGTCGAACGCGTCACGTTCCACAACGAGGAGAGCGGGTTTGCCGTGCTTCGCGTTCAGGTTCGCGGCCGGCGCGATCTGGCGACGGTCGTCGGCCATGCGGCGGCCATCTCGCCGGGCGAGTTCATCCAGGCGAGCGGGTCGTGGGTCAACGACCGCGTGCACGGCCTCCAGTTCAGCGCGACCCATCTGAGCACGGCGGCGCCGACCTCGATTGACGGCATCGAGAAGTACCTCGGCTCGGGGCTGATCAAGGGCATCGGCCCCCACTTCGCGAAGAAGCTCGTTGCCGCCTTCGGCGCGGACGTCTTCGACGTGATCGAGCGCGACGCCGCGCGCCTTCAGCAGGTGGACGGCATCGGGCCCATCAGGGCGCGGAGCATCGCCGAGAGCTGGGGCGCCCAGCGATCGATCCGCGACATCATGGTGTTCCTCCACGCCAACGGCGTCGGCACCTCCCGTGCGGTGCGCATCTACCGGACGTACGGCGCCGACGCGATCGGGATCATCTCCGCCAATCCCTACCGCCTGGCGGCCGACATCCACGGCATCGGCTTCCTGACCGCCGATCGAATCGCGGAGAAGCTCGGCATCGAGAAGACCGCGCTTATCCGCGCCCGTGCCGGCATCGGCTATACGCTCATGCGGGCGCTCGATGAGGGCCACTGCGGCCTGCCGCAGGCGAGGCTCACGGCGACGGCGGTGCAGTTGCTTGGCGTGCCCGCGCCCCTGATCGGCCAGGCACTCGACCTGGAGCTCGACGAGGGGACGGTGGTCGGCGACACACTCGACGGCGAGCGGTGCGTGTTTCTTGCCGGTCTGCACACCGCCGAGAAGAGCGCAGCCGCGCGGATCCGGACGCTTGGACGCGCCGCGACGCCGTGGCCGGCCATTGACGCTGCGAAGGCCGTTCCGTGGGTCGAGCAGCGGCTCGGCCTCTCGCTGGCCGCCATGCAGGCCGAGGCACTGCGCCTGGCCGTTTCCACGAAGCTCGTCGTCATCACTGGCGGGCCGGGCGTCGGCAAAACGACGCTCGTGAACGCGATCCTCGCGGTCCTCAGGGCCAAGGGCGTCCGCGTGGCGCTCGGCGCACCGACCGGGCGCGCCGCAAAGCGGCTGTCGGAGGCGACCGGCATCGAGGCCAAGACCATCCACCGCCTGCTCGAGGTTGACCCGCGCACGGGGCGGTTCCGGCGCGACGAGCGAAGCCCGCTGGAATGTGACCTGCTCGTCGTCGACGAGACGTCGATGGTCGACGTGCCGCTGCTGCACGCGCTGCTCCGCGCCGTGCCCCCGCGCGCGGCGCTGATTCTCGTGGGCGACGTCGACCAGCTTCCCTCCGTCGGCCCCGGTCAGGTGCTCGCCGACATCATCAACTCGGGCGTCGCTCCGGTCGTCCGGCTCACCGAGGTGTTCCGGCAGGCCAGACGGAGCCGCATCATCGTCAACGCGCACCGGATCAACCGGGGCGAGATGCCTGAGCTCAAGGCAGGCGAGGCGTCGGACTTCCACTTCGTCGAGGTGGCGGATCCCGAGGAAGGCGTGAGGCGGCTGCTCGAGATCGTGCAGCATCGGATCCCGCAGCGGTACGGGCTCGATCCGCTGCGCGACATCCAGGTGCTGTGCCCGATGAACCGGGGGGCGCTCGGCGCCCGCACGCTCAACCTCGAGCTGCAGAAGCGGCTGAACCCCACGTCTGAGCCGCGCATCGAGCGGTTCGGCTGGGTGTTCGCGGCGGGCGACAAGGTGATGCAGGTCGAGAACGATTACGACAAGGACGTCTACAACGGCGACATCGGCTTTGTCGCGTCCATCGACCCCGATGCCGGCGAGCTCGTCGTGTCGTTCGACGGGCGCGCGGTGCCGTACGAGTTCGGCGAGCTGGATCGCCTGGTCCTCGCCTACGCGACCACCGTGCACAAGGCGCAGGGATCGGAGTACCCCGCGGTGGTGATTCCCGTCACGACCCAGCACTACATGATGCTCCAGCGGAATCTCATCTATACGGGCGTCACCCGAGGCAGGCGGCTCGTGGTCCTCGTGGGGCAGACCAAAGCGCTGGCGATCGCGGTCCGGCAGGCGCGGGCCGTCCGGCGATGGTCGAAGCTGGGGGAGTGGCTGTCGGCGCCGGCTTGATTGCGGATCCTGCGCACGGTACACTGGCCCTCCTGGGTCATTCGTCGCGAGCGGTACCGACGGGACGGTGCCCTGGAGCGGGCGGGCCGCATCGCGGCTCGGAACCTGTGCAATTCCAGCCTGTGAACCGCGTCAGGGCCGGAAGGCAGCAGCGCTAAGCAGTGTCTGGCATGTGCCGCAGGCCCATCCGGGCCGCGGTGGGGCCCGCCGCCGCGCACGATGTCAGGTTGCCATGTCCTATCAGGTGCTTGCCCGCAAGTGGCGCCCGCAGCGGTTCGACGATGTCGTCGGCCAGAAGGCCGTCACGAGGACGCTGCAGAACGCCATCCGGAGCGGGCGGCTGACGCAGGCGTTCGTTTTCGCGGGCCCGCGCGGCGTCGGCAAGACGACGACGGCGCGGATCCTCGCCCGCGCGCTCAACTGCGTCAACGGGCCGACGGTCGAGCCGTGCGGCACGTGCGAGGCGTGCGTCGAGATTGCGGAAGGGCGCGACATCGACGTCCTCGAGATCGATGCGGCCACGCACACGCAGGTGGAAAAGGTCCGCGAGGTCATCATCGAGGGGCTGTCGATCCCGCCGGTCCGGGACCGCTTCAAGATCTTCCTGATCGACGAGGTGCACCAGCTCTCGGGGCATTCCTTCAACGCCCTGCTCAAGTCCATCGAGGAGCCGCCGCCGCACGTCACCTTCATGATGGCGACGACGGCGCTCGACAAGATTCCCGACACCATCGTCTCGCGCGCGCACGTCTTCGAGTTCCGCACGATTTCGGCCCGCGAGATCGCGGCGCAGCTCCGCAGGATCGCTGATGCCGAACGGATCGAGGTGTCCGACGAGGCGCTCGCGCTTATCGCCCGCGGGGCCGACGGCAGCATGCGCGACGCGGAGACCGCCTTCGACCAGGTCATGGCGTTTGCCGGCGAAACGGTCACGGTCGACGATGTGTCGACCGTGCTGGGCCTCGTCGGGCGTGACCTGCTGCTCGAGATGGTGACGGCGGTCGCCGACGAGAATGCGCCCGCCGCCTTCGAGCTGGCCGGCCGCGCCGTGGAGGCGGGCAACGATCTCCGGCTCGTGTGCCGCGAGCTGGCGCGCGTCGCCCGCGACCTGCTGGTGCTCAACGTGGACCCGTCGAGGCTGCACGACGCCGAGATCGCGCCGGAAGGCGACCGCGACCGGCTGCAGGCGCTTGCTGCCCGCTTCTCGCGCGAGGATCTGCTGCGGGCGTTCGACGTGCTGGGCCGGGCCGAGGCGGACATCCGGAACGCCGCCGAGCCGCGGTATCACTTCGAGATGGCGCTGCTCAAGTGGATGCACATGCGACGGCTCGTGCCGCTCGCGGCGCTCATCGAGAGCCTGCAGGAGGGGACGCCGCTGCCCGTCGAGCGCGTCACAGCCGGCCCCGCGGCGCGGCCGCCCTCCGCGCCGCCGCCGCGTCCACCCCTGGCTGCGCCTCGGCCGGCTCGAGCGGCGTCGCCGGCGGCGCCACGCCCGATGCCCGAAGGTGATCGGCCCGCAGGAGCGCCGTTCGGGGGGGCTCCGGCCGCAGACCGTCTGCAGACCACGGCGCCGGGCGGCGCCGCGGCAGGAGAGCTGCTTGCGAACGTCAGGGAGCAGTTCCTCGCAGAGATCAAGCGGGCCAAGGCGGTCTTCTTCGGGACCGTGGCGGCGCAAGCGCAGCGCATCGACTTCGACGCCGACCGCGTGGTCTTCACCTTCTCCACCGCGCACAGGCTTCTGAGCGAGCAGGTGCAGCAGAACCGGGCGTGGCTCGAGTCTCTCGCCGAGCGCCTGGTCGGGCGCAAGATCCCCGTGGCCACTCGCCTTGCGGAGAACGCTGCCGGGCCGGCCTCTTCGGGCGCGCCGGACGGAGCGGCCCGCGCCGGCGCGGCACCAACGAAGGCCGACGACCTCAAGACGGCGACACTGGCCAACCCGGCGGTCAAGGCGCTGTTCGACATTCTCCCTGCCGAGATTCGCGAAATCGAGGAGCTTCCGGACGACGAGCCATGAACATTCAGCAGATGATGAAGCAGGCGCAGCAGATGCAGGAGCGCCTCCAGAAGGAGGTGGCGGAGATTCGCATCGAAGCCACGGCGGGCGGAGGCATGGTCACGGCGGTCGTGACGGGGACCAAGCAGCTCGAGCGCCTGACGATCGACCCCGAGGTCGTATCGAGAGACGACGTCGAAATGCTGCAGGATCTGATACTGGCGGCCGTCGGCGATGCGCACCGGAAGGTAGACGAGGAGATTCAGCGGCGCGTCGGCGGCATGATGGGCGGGATGCGAATCCCCGGCCTCATGTGATCCCCAACCCCTGGCCCCTAGCCCCTGGTCCCTGTCTATGTTCCAGCCCGAACCTCTGACCCGCCTGATCGAGCAACTCCAGCACCTGCCGGGCATCGGCCGGAAGGGTGCGCAGCGGCTGGCCTTTCACATCCTCCGGCATCCGCGCGCCGAAGCCGACGGCCTGTGCGAAGCCATCCGCGACGTCAAGGATCGTGTCACGTACTGCTCGACCTGCAACAACGTGACCGACGTGGACCCGTGCGAGCTGTGCACGGGTGAGGAGCGCGACCGCCGGACGATCTGCGTCGTCGAGGAGCCGCAGAATGTCATCGGGATCGAGAAAACCCGCGACTTCAAGGGGCTCTACCACGTGCTGTTGGGCGCGCTGTCGCCGCTGCAGGGGATCGGCCCCGACGAGCTCAGAATCAAGGGTCTGCTCGACCGCGTCGGCGGCGGCGGCGTCGAGGAGGTCATCCTGGCCACCAACCCGAATGTCGAGGGGGAGGCGACGGCGATCTACCTGGCGAAGCTGCTCAAGCCGCTCGGCGTGCGCGTGACGCGCATCGCGATGGGCGTGCCAGTGGGGAGCGATCTCGAGTACGCCGATGAGGTGACCGTCCACAAGGCGCTGGAGGGACGGAGGGAAATCTAGATCAGTGGTCAGTGGCCGGTGGTCAGTGGTCGGTGGCTGGCGAGCACCGGCACCCGGCACGTCGCACCCGGCACGTCGCACCTGATCAGGAGTCAGCTGATGCTTCCCCAGAACTTCCAGATCCCCGCGGCGGCGGTGCTGATGGCGGCGGGCCTGCTGGCGTGTTTTGCGGGGTACCGGTTCTTCCGGCTGGTCCTCGGCACGTACGGGTTTATCGTCGGGGCGCTGTTCGCGAGCTCGCTGGTGGCGTCCAGCAATGCGACCGGCATGATCGTCGCGGCCCTTGCCGGCGGAGCCGTCGGCGCTGCGCTCCTGTTTGCCGCCTACTTCGTAGGCGTCGTCATTGTGGGCGCCGGCTTCGGGGCCCTGGTGGCGCAGGCGGTCTGGGTGCAGGCGGGCGGGGATCCGCACCAGCTCGTGGTTCTCCTGTTTGCCGTGGCCGGGGCTGTCGGCGCGTGGCTCGCGCAGCGTGTCGTGCTGATCGGCGCGACCGCGCTGGGGGGCGCCTGGACGGCGCTGGCCGGGCTCGCCGAGATCCTGACGGCGCAGGCCAGGCGGCCGGCGGGGGCCGAGGCGGTGTGGCTGGCCTATCCCCTGAACCCCGCGCCCGGCCAGCGCTGGTTCCTGGTGGCGTGGCTCGCCCTGAGCGTGGCGGGCATTGCGGTGCAGCTGGCCGGCGGCAAGAGGGGCAAGGCCCGGAAGAAGCGGTAGTCGGCTACGCGCGGCGGACGAGCAGCACGGCGTTCAGCCCGCCGAAGGCGAAGGAGTTGGAGACCGCCACGTCGACGCGCATCTCGCGCGCCTGGTTGGGCACGTAGTCCAGGTCGCACTCCGGGTCGAACTCGGTGTAGTTGGCTGTCGGCGGCACGACCCCGCGCTCGATGGTCAGCACCGACGCGATCAGCTCCAGCGCGCCGGATGCTCCCATCGCATGTCCGAGCATCGACTTGGTCGAGCTGATGGCGAGGCGGCGTGCGTGGTCGCCATAGGCCGATTTCAGGATGGCCGTCTCGGTCGAGTCGTTCAGGCGGGTGGCCGTGCCGTGCGCGTTGACGTACTGGACCTCGTCCGGCCGGACGCCCGCATCGGCGAGCGCCTCCTGGATCGCGCGTGCAGGCGCTTCGATGCCGGGCGCGGTGATATGCCCGGCATCCGCCGACGCGCCGTACCCGGCGAGCTCCGCGTGAATCGTCGCCCCCCGCTTGACGGCGCGCTCCCACTCCTCGAGGACCAGGATGCCCGCGCCCTCCCCGAGGACCATCCCCTGGCGATCGCGGGAGAATGGGCGGCACGCGCGTGCGGGATCGCCCTGGTAGGGCGGCGCCAACACCCGGATGGCCTCCCACGCCCTCATGATGCCGTACGCAATCGGCGCGTCAGCCCCCCCCGCGAGCATCACGTCGGCGCGGCCCGTCCGGATCTTCTCCGCGGCCTCGCCGATCGCGTGGCTGGCCGAGGCGCAGGCGGTGGAGATGCAGAGCGTCGGTCCCTGTAGCCCTTCCGCCATTGACACCTGCGATGCCGCGGCGTTGTACATGATCCGGGGGATCGTGAAGGGGTGAATGCGCGGCAGGTTCCTGACGTAAACGTTGTAATACGCCTCGTCCTGGCGTCCCGCACCGCCCAAACCGGTGCCGATGGCCACGCCGGCCCGCAACCGCTCCTCGTCCGTCAGCTCCAGACCCGCGCTCTCCCGCGCTTCGGCCGCCGCGACGATGGCAAACTCGCTGAAGCGGTCGAGCACGAGGCGCTGGTCGCCGAGAATGTGCGGGGACGGATCGAAGGCCGGCACCTCGGCGGCAATCGGGCTCGCAAGCCCCGCGGTCTCGCACACGGTGATCGGGCGGATGCCGCTGCGGCCGGCCGTCAGGCCGTCCCAGAGCGCGGCGACACCCGTTCCCAGTGCAGAAACCGCGCCGAACCCGGTGATGGCGACACGACGCATGCAGGTCAGCTGGAAGCCACGGGACGGCCGGCCATCACGCCGCGCAGGCCTTCCGTGACCTGGCGCACGGTTTTCATCTGCTGCGCGATGCTGTCCGGAATGCTGATGTTGAAGGTGTCCTCGAAGGCGAAGAGGAGGTCCATCCCATCAAGCGAGTCGATGCCGAGGTCCAGGAACGTCGAGTCGAGCGTGATACGGTCGGCCGGCAGGCGCTTTTTCTGCGCGATGATGTCGATGACCTGCCGCTCGAGTTGATCCAATTCCGCCATGTCAGGTACCTGTCCCACGGAAAAACGAGGCCAACTTGCGATTTTGCCCGACCTCTGCCCCCCAAGTCAATCACGCCGTCGTGTTATGATCGCGCCCGCCGCCGGGGGAGGCGGCGGTGCCACCCATGCGCTTTGTGCTGCTCGATCGGATTCTCACGCTCGACGCCGGCGTTCGCGCGACCGGCTTCCGCCGGATCCCGCCCGACGAAGACTACTTCCACGACCATTTTCCGGGCTATCCCGTGGTCCCTGGCGTGCTGCTGCTCGAATCCATGGCTCAGCTCGGGGGGCGCCTCATCCAGGTGTCCGTGCGCGAGGCCAGCTCCCGCGAGATCCTCCCGATGCTGGCGATGGTGGAGCGCGCCCAGTTCCGGCGCCCGGTGAGGCCCGGCGAGCGGCTTGATGTCGCGGCTGAGCTGACGTCGCTTTCCACCGAACGCGCCCGCGTGACGGCGTCCGCCTCGGTCGGTGGCCAGGCGGCCGCGTCGGCCAACATCATGTACGGGCTGGTCGATCTCGCGCGCGGAGCCGTTGACCTGTCGTCGGAGGCGGTCGACGGCATCCGCCGCTGGGACGAGGCCGTCTGGCGCCGTCTCACTGGGGTCACATCTTGACGTGACGGTTTTTTTAAGCCTCTGGCACCGGGGGGTGCCGCGTGCGGACTCCTGACATCATCGTTCTCGGTTATCTCGCCTATCTGGCCGTGCTCGCCGTTGCTCGTCCGCTCCCGCCGCTCGTGCGCAGCCACGTGATCGCCGGGTGTGCCGCTCTGGCCGGGATTACCGTAGCCCTGGCGCTCTCGCCGCAGTGGTCTCACCTGTGGCTCGTCCGGGACATCGTGCTGCTGCCGTCGATTCTCGTGTGTTATCGACTGTCGGGGAAGCTGTTCGTAGCGCCCCAGCCGGCCTTTGAGGCGTCGTTTGCGGCTTTTGACGCGCGCGTCCAGCGGCTGCTGCAGATGCCCGAATCGATCTCGCGTGCGCCGCGCCTCGTGGTGGAGCTGCTCGAGGCGGCGTACCTGGCCTGTTACATCGGCCCGCTGGCCGGCTACGTGGCGCTGGCGCTGGCCGGGCACTGGCATCGCACCGACTGGTACTGGAGCATCGTGTTGCTGTCGGTGTTTGCGTGTTATGGCATGGTGCCGTGGATCCGCACGCGCGCGCCTTGGATGGTCGAGCCGGCGGGGCCGATGGATCGCCGCGACGTGGCGTTGCGTCGTCTCAATCGGTTCGTGCTCCGGCACGGGTCGATCCAGGTGAACATGTTTCCGAGCGCGCACACGGCGAGCGCGCTGGGGGCGGGGCTGGCGCTTGCGCCGGTGCTGCCGGTGCCGGCTGCGCTGCTGATGCTGCTGGCGGCGGGCATTGCGGCGGCGACCGTGGCAGGGCGGTATCACTATGCGGGGGACGCGGTGGCGGCGGTCGTGAGCACGCTGGCCGTCTGGGCCGGTGCCCTTGGGGTCACATCTTGACGTGCCCGTTTCTTCAAGGCTCTGGCACCGTGGTTTGACCGTCTATCCAGCTGTTCGTTAATATAGAGTGGTCGCGACGCGATCCTGCCAACGTTCCTCAGTAGCTCAATGGCAGAGCATCCGGCTGTTAACCGGAGGGTTGTAGGTTCGAGTCCTACCTGAGGAGCCAATC
>JAEAME010000313.1_pt1 | contig 55100 bp, 48 predicted proteins | sample 8958731 | NCBI WGS metagenome assembly JAEAME01 (sample SAMN16933194, study PRJNA681113) | bioreactor sludge metagenome | isolation source: anerobic bioreactor sludge (Control) | place: India:Bengaluru | collected 2018-10-24
GAGCTGGTAATAAGTGTGTGCAGGAATACGGACCTCAGATCTGATCTGCTTTTCACCTCGGGGCCTCTCGATGTGCTGGATCATTCTGCAGAGAGCTTCTCCCTGGGGGGGAAGCTTGGGATCGATGCAACGCAGAAGATCAAGGAAGAAAAGTGTACTCCATGGATAGTCAACCCAGATAATAACACAGAGGCAGACATTTGTCTTGTAACTGATATCCTTAAGTCAGCTGCAGATGAAAAAAACATTTATCGGCCAGGTGATAAGCCTCTGATTGTAGCGGGTGTCGATGTTGAAAAAGATAAAGGTGTAGCTGCCAGGCTGCGCAAATCATTTGCAGGACGAGGATGCGGCAATTTTGCAGGACTGATAGCACTGGTTGATAATACAGTTGATGTAACTGACATTTTCACTGTAGCATGGCAGATTCTGGCTAATACTGATCCTCTGCGGGATATTGATATAATTGATAATAAAACAATTATCATAGACGGCACACTAAAAGCTTTCAGGGAAGGGGGTTTCCCGAGAGGATGGCCGAATGTAGTATGTTCTTCAGCTGAAACGATTGAAAGCATCAATAAAAAATGGGAATCACTTGACATAGGTCCCTTTATCCCCTCTCCCTCGCTGAGGTCATCCGGGTTGTGCCGTACCGGGGATGAACAGATAATTACTGCCTGATGCAGACATATTTACGATCTTATTGAACAGCCTGTCACGTTTTTTACTATTTTTGTATTATCTGATGGGATTTGTCTGCCCTACATACTGTATTTACCGGCTTAATATCTGTAGCGGGATGACTTCTGCTTTTCAGGCGACAGAGTCTGGAACCCTATTATCAGGCAGTAATTTTCTGCTTCTGGCACTTGGAATAGCTGCAGTCATTTTATTATTCATCCTTATCAGACTGGAAATAAAGAAGGTGCACAGGATGGAGAAGCAGCTTAGCGAAGCGAACAAGGTGGTCGAGGATGCCGAGCATAGGATGTTCAGGCTTGAATCAAGGGATAAGGATATGACTGATTCCCTTATATATGCGCAGAGGATACAGGAGGCTCTGCTTCCATCTGAGGATTATTTCAGGGAATATTTCAGGGATTCTTTTATTTTATTCAAGCCCAAGGATATAGTCAGCGGTGATTTTTACTGGATTGGAGAGAAAGGTGATAAAATCTTTGTTGTTGCTGCTGATTGCACTGGACATGGTGTTCCGGGCGCCCTTATGTCTGTAATCGGTATGGATATTATAGACAAGACGATTAACGAGGAGAATATTGAAAACCCTTCGCGGATACTTGCAATAATGAATAAGGGGCTTGAAAAAACATTCAGCCGGGAGAAGAATATTGGTACGATAATTCGCGACGGCATGGACATAGGATTATGTGTAATTGACAGAAAGCACAGGAAAATAGAATATGCAGGAGCTTTTTTCCCTCTTTATCTTGTAAGGGATGACATGCTTATTGAAATAAAGGGTGATAAGCATATTATCGGGATGAATCCTGAAGGCATTGAATACAAGAATAACGAGGTAGACCTGAGGGATGATGATATAATATATATATTTTCAGATGGTTATGTTGATCAGTTCGGCGGTCAGGAGAATAAGAAGTTCATGTACAGGAGATTCAGATACCTGTTGCTGAAGATACACAGTTTTCCTTTTCCCGATCAGAAATCAATCCTGGAAGAGAATATAAAAACCTGGATGTCGGATAACAGTCAGGTCGACGACATAATGGTAATCGGTTTCAAGCCACTGACAGGAGGGCGTTAGATATATTTCTTGATCTTCTCAACAAGAGCTGAGGGCTGAAATGGTTTGCTTATATAATCGTCAATACCGGCAGAGATGCATTTCTCCCTGTCTCCCAGCATGGCATTTGCTGTAATAGCGATAATGGGGATATGAGTGTTTGTGCTTGATTCGAGGGCCCTTATTTTCTCAGCGGCAAGCAATCCGCTCATAACAGGCATCTGTATATCCATGAGGATAATATCAAAGTGAGCTGTTCCGAACTTGTCAAGTGCCTCTTTCCCGTTTGAAGCTGTATCAATGCTGCTTACAAGAGGCTTTAATGTAAGGAGTGTTATCTTCTGGTTTATAAGATTATCTTCAACAAGCAGTATCTTAATATCTTTGAGCTCTTTATGAACTTTTTCCTTTTGAAGCAGTTCACCTATCTTAGGCGATGCTGTTGACATTTTTGTTTCGCGGATGATATTTGTAAAGGGAAGGTTAATGTCAAGAACTGTATAATTTCCTCCGAATTCCTGGGTGAATGTACCTTTTCTTGCTGATATCATCCTTGCTGCAAGGCTTTGTTCAGGCTCTTTTTCATCGACAAGCACGATAACTTTATCTATCTGTATCCTGATGCCAACAATTATCTCATTTATACCTTCCTTTTCCTTACGCAGGTTGATTGTGACTTTTGTCGGCCTTTCAGTGTAATGGTTTTCAATTGTGTTGAATATATCAAGGAGTATCTGTTTGAGCGAGATAGGATCACCAAAGCATTCGAAATCAGTGAATTCTCTTTTATTAAGAATAAAATCGATGTTTGCCTTATCTTTCAGGCTGTAGAGTTCAATTGTGTTCTGGACTGTTGAAAGAAGGTTAAATCTGATATATTTTTTTGGTTCAAGGCTTACATTATCAGCCGACTGCATTGTTAATTCGTTGACAGTCGTAACCATGTTATTTGTGGAGGCTACAAAAGTTTCAAGAAGTTCTTTCTGTTTTTTCTGCAGGCCGGATTCCATAAGCATATCTGCTATAATGACAACATTATTAAGAGGTTCCCGGATCCTATGGGAGAAATTGGTTATCACCTCGTCTTTTTTCTCGTTGGAAGCTGCTGTTTCTTTCAGGGAGTTCCTTAAAGCAGCAAGTAATGATATTACCTTTTTGGATAGCAGAATTCCGGCTGCAGCAGAAACGATAAGGATAAGACCTGACAGGAATCTCAGATTAAACATTATCAGGAAAATGCCAAGTATCAGGCCGGAAATTACAGCATATGACCATAATGTGATATCTTTCAGGGCTGAATGATTAAGATCGCCATGATTATTCTTTCCGGTATCTCTGGTCATGTCTTTATTCTTGGGAATTGTAAAAATAAACAAAATAAGTAAATGATATACAATTACTAGATTTATCACCCTTTGCAACTAAACAGTGCCTTGAGTTTTGTGTGCCTAGAGTGCTTAAAGTTAATGAAACGTACCACTATTTTTCAAATATCAGGATGATTTTTAACTTTAAGTACTCCAAACTTTAGCTCACTTTACGTACTTATTAAATCAGCCTTTTAAAGTAAATAGTTAAATTTGCACTTACGGTACGGAATTTGAGCGATAAAAATCAAATAGCTATGATGATGAAAATGAAATACAGGATTTTATTTCTTCTGGCCGTTTCTTTTTTTTCGGGCTCACTGATCGCACAGGATGATCAGCAAAACATGGAGGTCGTAAAGTTCACTCCTGATTTTAAGTTCAAGGATGGTATCTATCTTAATTTTGAGCAGGTCAGGCTAAACGATCCAATACCGAAATCAAAGATACTTACGTCGACAGACTATAATGACAAAGATTTTTTCAGGAACCTGTTTGAAGCTGAAAAGATATACTTCTACGATGTGATGGGAATCAGGCAGGAGATAGAGAAATCATCGGTATGGGGTTATTCCCGTAACGGGGTTATCTATGTTCAGATGCAGAATAATTTCTCACGTGTCACTTTTGTAGGTTCCATTTGTCATTTTGTTGCTGATATTATTTCTTACGATTCGAGGTACTACAATTCACCTTACGGCTATAGTTACTATGATCCTTACTATTATTACAATCCTTATTCATATTACGGATACTATAGTCCGTATAACTATTACTCGCCGTATTACAGGAACTCAACTTCAAGAAGTGATGTGAAACAGTTCGTGTTTAATTTTGAAGATGGCAAGGTGATGGATTTCGACATGGAAAGCACTGAACTGCTCATAATGAAGGACGAGGAGCTTTATGAAGAGTACATGAAGCTTCCGAGAAAGAAGAAGCGAGACCTGATGTTTGTTTACATACGCAAGTACAACGAAAGGAATCCCTTGTTTGTTCCTGTAAACCAATAATTTGTATGAGATATTTACTGCCTGTTCTCTCATTTCTCATTTTTCCTGTGTTGCTTAATGGCCAGGCCCCTTTTCCGGACAGTGATGAGATAAGGCAATTCCGGTCCTCAAAAACATGCGTGGTTCTTGAAGATGACTCCTTTTCTGCTTTCAATGCATACATAAAAGAGGCCATGAAGGATTACTGGAAAATAACCCCATACGAATTCATAAACGGAGAGGAGTTCAATGTAAGGAGGTTAGATCCTGCCTGGTCATTCATTGTTCTCACTGAGACAAATTTTTCAAAGGATAAATCCAATTCTGTTTATAATTTTATCAATCTGATTCAGGGCAAGGATGTTGAGAAGCTTTCGGAAAATCCTGAAATATGTGCTGTCCCTCTGTCGTTTGCCGGTGAGGACGACCTGGAATATGGGTATAAACTTGGTGCCATTCTGTCGTTCATGCAGAAGCATGCCAGCCTTATAATTGAAGATCCTTCAAAGACCGGGAGAAGATATCTCAGGTTCTATAACGAGAATGTCCCCGAAATACTGAAGAGAACAATACTTATAAGGAAGGAAGATCTTTCTGCGGATATCAATTCAATTGAAAAGATAGCAGCTATCTATTCAGGAAGGGTTGAAATAGTTACTGAAGAGGAGATTGTAAAAGCTATTGAAACAAAAAGACCGGCTGCGGCTATACTTCATAAGGTAAGTCCTGTCGGGGAATTTAAGGACTCGGGTTACTGTTTTAAGATGCTCATAGGTACAGACGATTCAAATATGTATTACTACAACGAGCACCTTATTGACAGACGAAATCCGGACGGATTCCTCCCGGCAGACCTGAGACGCTTAGGGAGGTTTGACTGATGCATCAGTAATGAAAATATGCCGTCTTTTCAATAAATAATAATTATCATGGAAGAGGTCAGAAGTTTATCAGAATCGGAAAGGAACTGGGCTATGCTTTGTCACCTTTCTGCATTTGCAGGTTTCTTTTTTCCGTTTGGAGGTATTATAGGCCCGTTAATTTGCTGGCTTTCAAGGAAAGACGAATCACTCTGGGTGGATGAGAATGGCAAAGCCTCGATGAATTTCCAGCTTTCTGTGCTTCTTTACATTGTGCTGGCTATACCATTGTGTTTTATTATTGTCGGGATCCCCATTATCTTATTCCTTGGTTTATTGAAGATAATCTGCATAGTCGTTGCAAGCATAAAAGCATCAAAAGGCGAAAGGTTCAAATACCCTGTTACAATACCCTTTATACAATAACAGGCGGACTGAAACGCGGGGGTGAGTGGTTTCATTAAATAATAAGGTTGACAGAAGTGCCTTAACTTTTGATCCTGAAATTTTCCGGTTTCAGGATTTTTTATTATCTTTCTATTTATATTAACTGCACTGCAATGGCATCTAACGGGGGTAAAAAGCATGACAAAGAGGTCAGGACCTTTAGTAAAGAAGAACTCTATCATGATATTAAAGCAAGGAAGAAGAAGAAGCTTAGCCTCAGGGAATTCGAAGAACAGCTGCGAAGGCTTGAGATAGAGCTTGTAAAGCTTCAGGAATGGGTTAAGGCCCGGAAGCTGAAAGTGGTGGTTATTTTCGAAGGGAGGGATGCTGCCGGGAAAGGGGGAGTTATTAAGACAATCGCCGGGTGCCTTAATCCCCGTATATGCAGGATAGTTGCACTTGGAGTACCTACAGAAAGGGAAAAGACACAGTGGTATTTCCAGAGATATGTAACCGAACTTCCTGCTGCAGGAGAGATTGTATTGTTCGACAGAAGCTGGTATAACAGGGCAGGAGTGGAAAAGGTGATGGGCTATTGCACACCTGAGGAGTATGATGAGTTCCTCAGATCCTGCCCTGAATTTGAGAAGATGCTGATAAGATCCGGGATAATTATGGTAAAATACTGGTTCTCTGTGAGCGACCGGGAACAGGAAAAACGTTTTCAGGACAGGATCAAAGATCCGACAAAGCGATGGAAGATAAGCCCCATGGATATAGAATCGCGTGACAAGTGGGTTGAATATTCAATGGCAAAGGATAAAATGTTCTCATATACCGACACAAAACAGTCGCCATGGTATGTAGTGCCGGCTGATGATAAACGGAGGGCGCGACTAAATACTATAGATCATCTTCTTTCATTGATACCTTATGAGGATCTTACTCCAAAACCTTTCAAGCTTCCTCCTCTGAAGCACGATGTGGCCTATGTTAGACCTCCGGTTTCAGACCAGACTTTTGTTCCGGAGAAGTACTGAAATTGTCATCCGGGTCATTTTAGTCATCGGGGAATTGTAAGACTTTTAATAATTCTTTCTTACTTTTACCCACGTTTATAATGTGACAATGGCAAATAAACCTTCAATACCCAAGGGCACGCGTGATTTTTCACCTGATGAGATGCTCCGAAGGGAATTCATCTTTGATACAGTTAAAAGTGTCTTTAAGCTGTACGGATATCAACCTCTTGAAACCCCTGCGATTGAAAATCTTTCCACACTGCTTGGAAAATACGGAGAAGAAGGAGACAGGCTGATCTTCAAGATCCTCAATTCCGGCGACTTTCTCTCAGATGTCGGATCAGATGACCTTACTGAAAGGAATACTGCAAAACTCTCGGGTCTCATATGCGAAAAGGGTCTGAGATATGATCTCACTGTCCCTTTTGCCAGGTATGTCGTTCAGCATCGGGATGAAATACTATTCCCTTTCAGAAGATATCAGATACAGCCTGTGTGGAGGGCTGACAGACCTCAGAAAGGAAGATACAGGGAGTTCTTTCAGTGCGATGTCGATGTTATCGGTAGTGACTCATTATTAAATGAATATGAACTTATCAGGATCATTGATGAGATCTTCGCAAAGCTTAAGATCAATGTTGTAACGAAGGTCAATAACCGGAAGCTTCTGGCAGGCATTGCTGAATATATCGGTGAGGAAAACAAAATAATTGATATTACAATAGCAATTGATAAGCTTGAAAAGATCGGTGCTGATGCAGTCAACCAGGAGCTTATTGAAAAGGGAATATCTTCAGAAGCTGTAGCAAAGCTTCAGCCGGTCCTTAAGCTTGAGGGAGGCGCCTCTGTAAAGCTTGAAAAGCTGAGATCCATTCTTGCACGCTCCGTTACCGGAATGCAGGGTATATCAGAGATCAGCGAATTGTTTTCTTATATTGAAACAGGATTGCTCAATGGATCTCTGGAACTTGATCTTACTCTCGCCCGTGGTCTGAATTATTACACAGGCACAATAATTGAAGTTAAGTCGGCAGATATTAGTATCGGGAGCATTTGCGGGGGAGGACGATATGACAACCTGACAGGAGTATTTGGCCTTGAGGGCATATCCGGGGTAGGGGTGTCTTTCGGTGCCGACAGGATCTATGATGTGATGACCCAGCTCAATCTTTTCAGCAGCAGGGAAACATCTCTTTCAAAGGTTCTTGTTCTGAACTTCGGTAATTCCGCATTTGAATATGCATTTAAGATACTCTCTTTAATGCGAAGCCTTGACATAAAGTCTGAGTTCTATCCTGATCCGGCAAAGATAAAGAAACAGATCTCCTACGCCGATGGAAGGAAGATCCCATATATTCTGATAGCCGGTGATGATGAGATAAAAGCTGATATTGTTACAGTCAGGGATATGACTTCCGGGCAACAGCAAAAAGTGCCGCTCAGGAATCTTAAAGAGTACCTGATCAAGGAAATCAGCAAAGACGGCTTCTGATATCCTGAAATCAATCTCTTGTATTAATTGTTTAACTTTACAGCCTGTATCTATATTAAACGAGATGGCTCTACAGTGCGGAATTATAGGAATAACTAATGTAGGTAAGACTACAATCTTTAATTGTCTGTCAAGTACAAGGGGAGAGACACATGCTTTTGCTTTCAGCGGCTCAAAATCAAACCTGGGGGTCATCAAGGTGCCTGATCAGAGGCTCTATGATCTTGAAAAGCATCAGGTTACTGAGAAAATAGTTCATACAACTGTTGAGATAGTCGATATTCCCGGGCTGACCAAGGGATCAAATAAAGGAGAGGGTAGCGGTAACAAATTCCTTGGCGATATTCGTAATACCGATGCTCTGATCCATGTCCTCAGATGCTTTGATGATGAGAACCTGCCGCATGTTGACGGATCCGTTGATCCGGTAAGGGATATGGAAACAATTGACCTTGAATTACAGGTAAAAGACCTTGAATCAGTTGAGAAGAAGATAGAGAGGTTAAAAAAGGCATCAAAATCAGGGGATAAGGAAGCCCTTCATGGTCTTGAAGTGCTTGAGCGTTACAGGGATCACATAGGGAATTTCAACAATGCACGTAACCTTCAGGTAAAGGAAGAGGAGAAAAAATTTGTTGATGACCTGTTCCTTTTAACAATGAAACCGGTTTTGTTCATCTGCAATGTTGATGAAGGAGCGGCAATGAGCGGCAACCGCTATGTAGATAGGGTGAAAGATTTCCTGAAAGACAAAGATGCTGAGATGCTGATAATTGCCGGGAAGACAGAAGCCGAAATAGCTGAGCTCGAGAATATCGACGACCGGAAAGCATTCCTGTCTGACGCAGGTCTCGATGAGCCCGGGGTAAACAAGCTGATAAGGGCTGCATATAAGTTGCTGGATCTTCAGACTTTCTTCACAGTCGGACCGAAGGAAATAAGGGCATGGACAATAAAAAAAGGAATGACAGCACCTCAGGCCGCCGGAGTTATACACAGCGATCTTGAAAGAGGTTTCATAAGGGCTGAGGTGATGAAATACGATGATTTCATAAACCTTGGTTCCGAGCAGAGATGCAAGGAAGCCGGGAGGTTTTATATTGAAGGCAGGAACTACATTGTGTCCGACGGGGATATCCTGCATATACGATTCAATGTTTAATGACATGATCTGGAAGAGCCTGGCTACCGGGATATTCTTATCAGCATTTTTCTTTACAGAGTGCTTAGCGCAGGCCGGATCAGATGATGCTCTTCTGAGGGAAATAGTTGAAAAAGACGGCCAGGCCATCGTTACCGTCAGTCTTCATGATAAAAGCGCTGTAAACAAACTGTCAGGATCTGTTTCAATCAGTTCGGTAAAAGCCGGTGTTGTTGAAATTGTTCTGTCTCCCCTTACAATTGGCTGGTTCATTGATCAGGGCTTCGAGTATTCAATTACAGGCCAGCCTGATACAAAAGGTATAATTACTGCTTCAGATATTAGTGAGGCAATGCAATGGGAAACATACCCGTCTTATACCCAATACGTATCAATAATGGAAAACTTTGCATCCCTTTATCCTGAGATCTGCGATCTGGATACAATAGGCACATCCATTAACGGCAAGTTTGTACTGGTACTCAAAATCTCAGATAATGCCGCGACTGATGAAGACGAGCCGGAGGCTTTTTATTCATCAACTATTCATGGGAATGAGACGGGAGGATTTGTATTGATGCTTCGCCTGGCTGACTATCTGTTAAGTAATTACGGTACAGACAGCAGGGTAACAAGGCTGCTGGATGAACTCGAGATATGGATCAATCCGCTTGCAAATCCTGATGGTACATATCTTAATGGCAATGAGATCACAGCTCCGGTAAGGGCAAATGCGATGGGATATGATCTGAACAGGAATTTTCCTGATCCGGGACAGTCAAATACTGTCAGGCAGAAGGAGACACTTGATATGATTGAGTTCATGCGTAAGCATCATTTTGTCATTTCAGCGAATTTTCATTCAGGGGAGGAGGTTGTAAATTACCCCTGGGACAGATGGAGCCGGCGGCATGCTGATGATGACTGGTTTTACAGTATAAGCAGGAAGTACGCCGATACTGTTCATAAGTATTCTGCTCCGGGCTATATGATTTTCCTTCAGGATGGTGTCACAAACGGCTGGGACTGGTATTCAATTACCGGAGGCCGTCAGGATTTTGTTACCTGGGAATTACAGGGAAGGGAAATCACCGTCGAACTGGATAATGACTTTATAACACCTGCCGCAAATCTTAACTCGTTATGGGAATATAACCGGCAGTCTTTTCTGGGATATCTGGAGAATGCATTATATGGAATTCACGGGCATGTGACTGATATTCTTACCGGGCTTCCGGTTGCGGCGAAGATAATAATACCGGGCCATGATAAGGATAGTTCGCTTGTCTTTTCAGATACCCTGACAGGGAGTTTTACGAGGCTTATTGCACCCGGATCATGGGATCTGCTTGTCAAAGCCAAGGGCTACACCGATCTTGCTGTTGGGGATGTGATTGTTGCTGAGAACACCAGGACAGAAATAAATATCCTTATGACGCCTTACGTTAATCCTGTTGATACGACAGATACACCTGTGATGATCCTCTATCCGAATCCTGCAAATGAATCACTCAGGGCTGTATTGCCGGAAGAATTATTTGGAAGAGTTAATGTGAAAATATTCAGCGCTTTAGGTATCAGGCTCAGGGATTATTATGATGAGGCTGTTGAAGACATACCCCTTGAAATAAATGTCAGGGATCTCCCGGATGGGTCGTATACACTGATTATCAGTAGTACAGAATCAGCGGCAATAAGCAGGAAAAGGTTTGTTGTAGTTGGTCATTGAATAATTTCTCCCATTTGTTAATTACCAGTATTGCTTCTCAGCCTAAAAAGTCTACTTTTGAGGCTTATGATTTTTTTGATGTTTGTATTTAGTAATAATCAGGATTTGTGATCTATGAAGGGAGACAGGATGTTGAGGTTTTTAGCGGTAGTTATTATAGTACTGTCGCATATAATTGATCTGACAGGTCAGGGTGCCTATCTGCCGCCTGACAAACCAAAGCTTGTTATAGGGATAATTGTAGAACAGCTGAGATATGATCAGCTTGAAAAGTTGCGCAACCGTTTTGCAGAGAATGGTATAAGGAAATTACTTAATGAAGGAACATATTTTCAGAATGCTTCATTTCAATATATGCTTACTCAGTCAGCACCGGGGCATGCAACAATAGCCTCCGGAGCAGAACCCTCAATGCACGGGATAACATCTGATTACTGGTATGTTCCGCTTAGAGAAGAGCTTATCTATTGTACAAGCGATAATACTGTAAGTCCGGTAGGCGGCAGCTATGAACAAGGGCTACATTCTCCTGTCAATCTGCAGTCATCCACCTTTGCCGATGAACTTAAGATGTCGACAAACAGGAAGGCAAAAGTCTTTTCGGTAGGCCTGAAGGAGAATCCGGTGATATTCTCTGCAGGTCATGCATCTGATGGAGCCTTCTGGTACGACGATATAACTGGAACATGGATGTCAAGCACGTATTATATCGATTCATTGCCGGGATGGGTATCCGATTTCAATGCAATGAAATATCCTGAGAGTTTACTTTCAAATCCCTGGACTTTGTTAAAGCCGAAGGAAGTATATAGTGATTGTCTGCCAGATACAAACATTTACGAGCTGGGTTTCAGCGGCATCAATTATTTTCCGTATGATCTGAAGAAAATGAGTTCCAGGAGCAAATCCAATTCGGGCCGTGATTATTCTCTTCTCAGGGAGATTCCCATGGGAAACACCTTTACAACTGATTTCGCTATTAAGCTTATCGAAAAGGAGGACCTTGGGAGGGATGATGTAACTGACTTTCTCTCAATCTGCTATACGGCAACAGATTATATCGGGCACAGGTTCGGACCTTCATCGCTTGAAATGGCTGATGCCATCCTCAGGCTTGACAGCGATATTGAGAAGCTTCTGAAATACATAAATGATACTATAGGCAAAAGGAATATACTTCTGTTTTTCACTTCTGCGCACGGTGTATCGGAGGTTCCGGGCGTTCTTGAGAGCAACAGGATACCTTCCGGTTATTTCAGGCAGAATCAGGCTTTGCAGCTGCTGAGAAGTTACCTTAACGCGGTTTATGGAGAAGGTTCATGGATAAAGGGTTATTCAGACAAGCAGATATTTCTGAACAGAACCCTTATTGAGGATGCCAAACTGTCTCTTGATGATGTTCAGAAAAAAGTTTCAAGATTCCTTGTTCAATTTTCGGGAGTTGCAACGGCCTATCCCTATTCGGCGTTTGAGATGAATGATTACAGCAGCGGCAACCTGAAGAGGATAATAAATAATTTCAGTCCCCAGAGATCTGGAGATGTGATTATAACACTTAATTCAGGATGGGTTGAGAAGGATGATAATTATGTTACCAATCATAATTCACCTTATGAATATGATTCACACGTTCCGCTTATATGGTATGGGTGGGCAGTGAATAGGGCAAGTATCACGCGAAAAGTTAACATGACTGATATTGCTGCCACTCTGTCATCATTATGTAAGGTGCCTGTTCCCAATGGTTGTACGGGAGAGCCGATGTTCGAGCTGTTCCGTTAGGGTTATCCTTTCATTTCATCCCGCAGCATGCATGCTTCAGTAAGCAGGCAGGGGTCTTTTTCACATCCGTTGCCAAGAATTATAAGATCGGCTCCGGCGTTATAAATATCTTTAACTTCCCGGGCTGACCTTATTCCTCCTCCGACAGCCAGCGGAACAGAAATTTCTTTTCTCACGGCCTTTATAATTTCAGCAGGCACCGGATTCTGTGCACCACTGCCTGCTTCAAGATAGATCATTCTTAGGCCAAGCATCTCACCGGCAATTGCTGTTGCAACAACAATATCGGTTTTATCGGCAGGTATCGCTTCAGTCTGGCTTATATATTCGACAGATGTTTTTGATCCGCAACCTATGAGGATGTATCCCACCGGCATCAGCTTATCCCTTACATCTTTCAGGTAGGGCGCAGCTATGACGTGGTTGCCAATGAGAAGCTCAGGATTCCTTCCTGAGATAAGTGAAAGAAGAAGTATCAGGTCAGCCTTGCGGCTTAACTGGAGCAGGTTCCCGGGAAACAGGATAAGGGGAATGGAACAGAAACTCCTTATAAGGTCAATTACATGTTCAACACTTCTGAATGTAAGACTTCCTCCTACCATTATGAAATCGGTGCCGGCCCTGTCAGCAGTTTTCAGTATTCCCGGCAGTGTTTTTTCATTTACTTTATCAGGATCGATAAGCAGGGCAACGGTTTTTTTATTTACAAACTTTTCCATTTCCATAGTTCTTTTTCGTCCATACGATTGCATAATTATCGTATCTCGTGTAATTGAGGTCAAATGATTCATTAATCTTCCTTGTGTGCACCTTACCCCTGCACTCTCCCGATTCCTTCACCTCAAAAGGCTCAAGAGTTATATTATTCCGGATACTTATTCCTTCTTTGTCGCATATCTTGTAAAGCGATTCTTTTGCACACCAGTGAAGATACATATGATATCTTCTTTTTTCAGGATCCTTCGTTATCTTTTCCCTGCGGTTTAGAAATTTAAATGCTATGGCTCCGATATTTGAACTCATGTATTCAAGGTCGATGCCCACCTTTTCGTTCGTACTGCACAGTATAGCAGTAAGCTTATGTGAGTGTGATATACTTATAAATCTTGAACCATCCCTGAGGAAAGGCTTATTATTCTTGTTGTAAACTATTTTAGTCTCCCTGCCCAGCAGTTCTGACAGCAAGGCCCGTACACTTAGGAATTCCAGCTTTCGTGATGTGCTTGCGAAGATTCTGTATTTCTTTTTTTCCTCTGCATCAAGTTCGACCATACCAAGAAGCGTATCAATTTCTTCTTCGATTTTCCAAACCCCCAGAATTGTTGATTCGTTAAGATAATGTTTTGTGATGCATCCCATTATTCAACTCCGGTTATTGCTCCGACCATTCAAGTGTTTCAATAAGATGAATTATATCATGCCTGAAAAAATCAATTACAGGAGCCAGCGAATCAGGATTGGGCTCTGATGAAAAGTACAGAGATCCCCTGAAGAAATGTTTCGTGCTGTCTGTTACAAAGAATTGTACTGCTGTAGCAGTGCTCCCTTTGAGGTCATATAGTATACCATACACTTTGTGCTGAGGATCCGCTATAAGCTCCTCATTTATTGCATCGGCTTTGGTGATATGGTTCTTGACATTCAATCTGTAAGATTGTTCAACAAGGCCTGCAAGATCTCCATTTACTTCCTTATAAGTCAGATATATCTTCGCCCTGTAAGCCGGGAAATCTATGTTGAACCAGCCGGGTTCAGGATTGCCGTCAGATTCAAAAGAGATATTTCCATAAACGGGATACTGGAATGAAAGAGGCAGTAAGTCCTTCTGATCAAATGTTCCCGGATCGAATTGTCTGTATGCTCTTTCAGGGAAATCGATACGGAAATATCCTTTTGGTTTTGGGACTGTCACTTCCCGGCATCCTGAAAGCAGCGAGGAGAATAGAAGCAGTATCAGAATGTTATTCTTTATCAAGATCGTCATCAGCCTGATTATTTTCAACACGGATTTCCTTTATTCTTCTTCGGTCGGCAGATTCTATTGTGAATGTAAAATTACCGTATTTGATCATCTGGTTCTTCTTCGGTATCTCACCGGTAAGCTCGAGGATCAATCCGGCGAGGGTTTCTGACTCACCCCTTACATAGCTGAAGGTATCCTCATCAATATCGAGTACCTTAAGGAAATCATTGAGAAGTATCTTACCTTCAAAGACAGTTGTTTTGTCATCGATTCTTCTGTATAGTATCTCGTCCTCATCACTTTCGTCAGTAATTTCTCCGACGATCTCCTCGAGGATATCCTCCAGGGTTATAATACCTGAAGTGCCTCCATACTCGTCTATAACAACAGCCATGTGTATCTTTTTCTGTTGAAATTCCTTCAGCAGGTCATTTATCTTTTTTGTCTCAGGAACGAAATACGGGGGCCTTAGCAGGGACTGCCATTTAAAGCTGTCGGTATTGCTCATATATGGAAGGACATCCTTGGCATACAGAATTCCCTTCACATTATCGAAAGATTCCGAATACACCGGTATTCTTGAAAAACCAGACTCGATTATAACCGGTATTATCTGGCTGAACCTCAAGCTTATATCAACTGCAGTGACATCCAATCTCGGGCACATTATTGCGTTGACGCTTATGTTTCCGAAGTTTACAATCCCTTTGAGGATCCTTTCATCTTCATCGAGTTCGTCCGAAGTTAGTTCGAGTGCATCGGAGAGATCGTCCATACTTAAATCTGAAGCTCTGCGCGATGATCTTTTTTTGACAAACGAAGTGGACCTGATCAGTAAAGAGGTCACGGGTTTCAGAAATTTTGTCATTGTGGCAAGGGGATATGCCATGAAGAGGGCAGTTTGTAAACCGTTCCTCGATGCGAAAACCTTTGGCAGTATTTCTCCAAAGAAGAGCAGGAGGAAGGTAATTACTACTGCTTCGATTATGAAACCGATAACAGGATCCGAGCTAAAATCGAATAATCTTGCACTTATGAAAGCCGCCAGAAGAACAATTGTAACATTGATCGCGTTATTTGCAACAAGTATCGTGCTTAGCAGTTTTTCGGGCATGCCAAAAAGCCTGAGGACTGCCTGATGCCTGTTTTGCCTGTTATTCCTAAGCTTCTCAATATCTTCCGGTCCGAGGGAGAAGAATGCCACTTCTGATGCTGACATTAGCCCTGATGCAAATAAAAGGACAGCCAGTAATAAAAATCCGATAATTATCTTTAAATCAACCGGATTAACGATTACAGCTGACAGAAATCCAAAACAGCCAAGTGAATATGCCGCTTCCAAATGAACTTAATTTAGTTAATAAATCTAGAAAGGCAGATCATCTTCACCCTGGCCTGACTGGGGTTCGTTACTGAATGTGCCGCCTGGTCCGGATTCATCGCCGTTCATTATGTTGTTATCATTCCATTCTCCCGGTCCGGCATCTTTTACTGCCTTGCCTGACATATCATCAGGTCCATTAACCCGCGTAACTGGTCCGGTTCTTGCCAGAGATTCTTTACCGGCAGCATCAGTCTGAGGAGAGTAAGAGCCAGTAGACTGTTTTTTCTCAAGCACCATTAATGTATCTGCGAGGATCTCGGTAATATACTTGTTGTTACCATCCTTGTCGACATAGGACCTTGTTTTTATCTTTCCTACAAGATATACCTGCGTCCCCTTTTTGATTGTCTTTTCTGCAACTTCAGCCAGTGCACGCCACAAGACAATATTATGCCATTCTGTTGATGTTATTGCCTCGCCCTGCTGATTTGTATATGTTTCGCTTGTTGCAAGTGGGAATGTCGCTTTAGCTACGCCTTTGTCGAAATACCTTACGACAGGGTCTTTGCCGACATTGCCAACAAGTATGACTTTATTGATTGACATGTAGTTATGATATATTAAGTTAATTACCTAACAGGACTGTAAAGTTACGAAAAAAACCTCTTCCTGCAATTACAGTACGATTAAAAGGTTATGATGCATGTAATCAATATATTATGATTTTTCTTAACAGCTGCTCCAAAACCGGAAGCTTCGGACAGACAGATCTGAAAGAATAGATCAGGCAATCTTTACTCCTTTGTAATTAAGTCAATAAGAAAATATTATAAAAAAAATTATTCGTTCAGTGTTTCTTTTTAAATAAATAATATTTCTATATTTGCAGGGTTGAAAAAAAGAAAACTCAAAATAATTTGTTGAATTTATTAAACTTCAAGTAAAATGACTAAAGCAGACATTGTAAATGAAATTGCCAAAGGTACTGGTATTGAAAAGGTAACTGTTCAGAAAACAGTTGAAGCCTTGATGGAAACCATAAAACATTCGATGGTCGCTGGTAATAATGTTTATCTAAGAGGTTTCGGAAGCTTTATTGTTAAGAAAAGAGCAAAGAAAACTGCAAGGAATATTTCCAAGAACACTACTATCATAATTCCTGCCCACAATATCCCGGCTTTCAAACCAGCCAAAACATTCATCAATAAAGTAAAAACTCACGCTAAGAAATAATCCTTTATGCCAAGCGGGAAAAAAAGAAAGAGACATAAAATGGCCACCCACAAACGGAAAAAACGTTTGCGGAAGAACAGACATAAGAAGAAGTAACAGATCATAGGGTGGTCTACAACTTAACGAACTAAACCTAAAGGTCCGACGATCTTTAGGTTTATTGTATGTGGGCGTCGGGGATTGATGGTGATATATTACCTCTGATTAAATACAAGTGGCAAATAAGGATCTGATCATCGATGTCGGGGATACAGAGGTCTCTCTGGCATTACTGGATGACAAGCAGTTAGTTGAGCTCAATAAGGAAAAGCGCAACATAAAGTTCTCTGTCGGGGATGTTTACCTCGGAAAGGTAAAAAAGATAATGCCCGGGCTTAATGCAGCTTTTATAAATGTTGGTTACGAACGAGACGCCTTTCTTCATTATCTTGATTTGGGTGCGCAATTCAGGACTCAGCAAAAATATTATGTATCAGCGCTTCAGAGACAGGGAAGGGTGACTGCTGTCCACAAATTCAAACCGGAGCCCGATATAGATAAAGATGGAAAGATCACTGATGTGCTCACCCAGGGACAGACAGTGATAGTTCAGATAACAAAGGAACCGATTTCGACAAAAGGCCCGAGGCTTGCATCTGAGATTTCCCTTGCCGGAAGGAACCTTGTCCTGATACCATTCTCCGATAAAGTTTCCGTTTCATCAAAGATCGAGAATATTGAAGAGAAGAATCGTTTGAAGACCCTTTTGCAGAGCATTAAACCGCGTAATTACGGGATAATTGTACGTACAGCAGCTGAAGGGAAAAAAGTTGCAGTTCTTGATGCCGAGCTGCGTGAACTGGTAAGAAAATGGGAATCTGCCTTTTCTACAGTTAAAAAGGAGATTAAAACACCCAGGCTCTTTATAGGAGAAATGAACAGAACAACTGCCATGGTCCGTGACATGCTCAACGTGACCTTCAACAGTATCCATATAAATGATCATACCCTCTTTGAAGAAGTCCGTTCATATATCAAAGAGATAGCTCCGGAAAAATCAGGGATAGTAAAACTTTTTAAAGACACTATACCGATATTTGATCATTTTGGCATCAATAAGCAGATCAAGGCACTTTTTGGTAAAACAGTTTCATTCAAGCATGGAGCATATCTTATAATAGATCATACTGAAGCCCTGCATGTAATTGACGTAAACAGCGGGAACCGCTCAAGGACAGGCAATGACCAGGAGCTGAATGCCCTTGAGGTCAATATGGAAGCAGCAACTGAAATAGCCCGGCAGCTTAGACTGAGAGATATGGGCGGGATCATTGTGATCGATTTCATTGATATGCAGACAAACGAAAACAAGCAGCTGCTCTATGACAGGATGAAAGAGCTGATGGCCAACGACAGGACCAAACATAACATACTTCCGCTCACCAAGTTCGGTCTTATGCAGATAACAAGGCAGAGAGTCAGGCCGGAGATGAAAATCGTTACCGATGAAAAATGCCCGGCCTGCCAGGGTACAGGTGAAATTAAACCAACAATACTCTTCACCGATGAGCTTGAGAGTACACTTTCCTTCATTGTTGGCAAGATAAGGACAAAGAAAATCATGTTGAATGTCCATCCTTTTGTGGCATCTTACCTGACCAGGGGATTATTCCCGGTCTTCCTGAGATGGGATCTGAAATACAAAGTAATACTCAAGGTACAGGCTGTTACCTCTTATCATATGCTTGAGTACCATTTCTTCGACAGGTTTGAGAATGAGATCGACCTGACGTAGCATCACCTCACGGGAATATCCTTCACCGAACATTTTCTGTCGCTTTTTGTTTTATCTTTTGTTACTTTTGGGAAAAGAAAAACAATAACTATGCCTGGCAAAAGAATTCTTGTCATCCCCCTGATCCTTATATCCATGGCTCTTCAGGCCCAGATTTTTGATCCTGTAACATGGAAATTCGGTTACGAAAAAAAGGGAGAGGGGAATTATGAACTTGTAATAACTGCCTTTATTGAAAAAGGATCTCATATCTATTCGATGGATATCCCTGAAGGCGGACCTATTCCCACATCAATATCGATAGATGCCTCAGAAAGTTTCAAAGCCGACGGGGAAGCCTATGAGGTTACGGCTCCTGAGGAAGTGTTTGATGAAGCTTTCGGCCTCACGATAAAATCCCACAGTAACAAAGCTGAGTTCAGGCAGAGAATAGTTTCATCATCTGCTTCTTTTACTGTTGAAGGCATTGTGTCATTCATGGCATGCAATAATGTAACATGCTCACCGCCGAAAGATGTGGATTTCAGCATCAGGATAGGAGATAACGGAAATATATCTGCTTCAGCAGCGCCAGACACGGCATCATCAAAACCCGTGAGAAAAGGCCTGTTCAGCTTCTTCCTGATATCTTTGCTTGCAGGGTTCGCAGGCATACTTACCCCATGCGTGTTTCCGATGATACCCATGACAGTAGCCTTTTTTTCACAGGGCTCTGATACAAGGGCAAAATCTTTTCTTAAAGCAGGTATATTCGGGCTCTCAATAATTCTTATCTATTCATCCCTGGGGATAATAGTGTCGCTTACAAGTGCCGGTGCAGGATTTGCATCTGCTCTGAGTACCCACTGGATTCCAAATATTGTATTCTTTACCTTATTTGTAATTTTCGCTGTTTCATTTTTTGGTGCTTTTGAAATAGTGCTTCCCTCAAAATGGGTCACCGGAAGTGACAGCAGAGTTGACAGGGGAGGAATGCTGGCCGCTTTCTTCATGGGATTGACAACAGTCATAGTTTCATTTTCCTGTACAGGTCCAATAGTCGGAGCTCTTCTTGTTGAAGCAGCATCAGGCGATGTATTAAAGCCGACAATCGGGATGTTCGGCTTCGGACTTGCTTTTGCACTCCCCTTTACTCTCTTCGCTGTTTTCCCGTCAATACTCAGTAAAGTTCCAAAATCAGGCGGATGGCTGAATTCCGTCAAGGTAATCCTTGGCTTTATAATGCTGGCCTTCAGCATGAAATTTCTTTCAACAGTTGACAGTGTTTATAACCTGGGATTGATATCAAGAGACCTTTTCCTCTCTGTCTGGATAGTGCTCTTTACCCTTATGGGGCTTTATCTGATGGGCAAAATAAAACTGGCGCATGACAGCAGCCTGGAGCATATCGGAGTATTAAGACTTTTTATGATTATAGCTGCATTCACTTTTGTTGTTTATATGATCCCGGGACTTTTCGGAGCTCCGCTTAAAGGATTATCAGCTTTTCTTCCTCCCCAGGGATCCTCATGGTTCAGCAATAGCGAGAAAGTTGTGGATAGTCGTCCTTCTTCAACACAATTCTTTCAGGAACTTAAAATAAGTTCGCAATGTTCCGAACCAAAATATGCCGATAAATTCGAAATGCCGCTTGGATTGACAGGCTATTTCGATTATGAGCAGGGACTTGCATGTGCAAAAGAACAAAATAAACCAGCCCTGCTTGATTTCAAGGGGCATGCCTGTGCCAATTGCAAACTAATGGAAGCTAAGGTCTGGTCAGATCCTGAAATACTCAGGAGGCTGCGCGATAATTTTGTCATAATTTCACTTTATGTCGATGACAGAACCCAACTGCCGGAAAATGAATGGATCGTATCTGCGATCGACGGAAAGCAGAAGAAGACAATAGGAAAAAAGAATGAAGATCTTGAGATCACTAAATTCAGGACCAATTCCCTTCCACTCTATGTAATAACTGATTTTGAAGGCAATCCCCTCAACGAACCGATGATCACTAACCTTGATATCGGGGAATATAAAAACTGGCTTGACGAGGGTTTCAGGAATTTCTCAGGCAAATCAGGCGGGGAATGACCCGCTCCGCCTTCTGCTGTTTTTCATCCATCCCGGGCATCGGTTCATGGACTTTTTCGGGGGTCTCATGAAAATGGCGCTGATTATTATTGCTTTTTGATAAAAATAAGTATAATTTTACATTTAGTATCATTCTGATCGATAGTAATCGTTTTAAAATGAGGCGGTTTATAATATTCATGTTAGGCTCATTTCTTTTTCTCCCGGTAATGTCACAGGTTGCCACGCAGGATGTTATTGCAAGTGCCGGGGGCTATAACAGTGCGACAGGTGTCTCACTGAGCTGGACTCTTGGTGAAACGATAGTTCCGACATTCTCTTCATCCAACCTGATACTGACTCATGGTTTTCAGCAGCAGCTGATAATAACCTCAGTACAGGAAAATCTTGAATCGCTTGTAAAGATCACAATCTATCCGAATCCTGCTGTTGACGTCATCAACCTGCTTTTAGATGAAGCCCTCGAAGGAGAAGTTGAAATATCTGTTATTGATTATATGGGCAGGATTGTGCGAACTGATTTTATGGAAGCATTTATGATTGAGAAACAAATCAATATGCAGGATCTGCCGGGTGGTATCTATTTCATGAGACTTACAAAAGGTAAATTAAGTAACGTATATAAGGTTGTGAAACTTTAAAGAAGCTTTTACTGTCCAAAAGCAATTTTTCCATTCTTTTCATGGCTGCCCCAGTCCGCCAACCGGCGGACAGGGGCTTTTGCTTTTTACTATGATCCTGCAGGGGACTGATCATGACCCGGGGACTCTAATAAATATTGCCTCCGGCCCGGATGTCTGTCAAACGTTATATATATTTGTTGTTAAGACTTCAAGTTTACTGCAATAATTAAAATCAATCTCATGAGAGAAAAGTTCCTGATCTTCTCAATTGTACTGCAAATAATAACTTCAGCAAATGAAGTGAAGTCATTTAACGGGAGACTTTTTCCCCAGGATCATATCAGCAGAAAACAACTCAATTCAGTTTTCAGCGCCTCAGGAATAAAAGTCGATGGTATAGCTGAAGAGGAATGGAGCAAGGCGGTGCCTTCCGCCATTACAATAGCCATGGCAAGCAACCTTTCGGGTCCTGCCGGAGAATGTGCTACCAGTGGAGTTGTGAGTTCCCTTTGGGATGGGGCACTTTTGTACCTGCTTATTGAGGTTGCTGATGCTGATGTGACTTCAGAAGGTAAAAGGCCGAATGACCAGGACGGTGTCGAGATCTTTCTCGACCTGTATAACGACAAGTTTCCAAAGAATGAAGAGGATGATGCCATAATTCGCATCAACTGCAAAGGCGAACTGTCAGGCAGCGGCCCTTACACTGAAAGGCTTGTATCATATGCCGCAGCACCTGTCAATAGCAGCAGTAGCATTGTAAAAGGTTATATTGTGGAAGCTGCAATAGCAACAGGTGGTCTTGCTGCAAAGAACGGAACGCGAATAGGATTTGATTTCGGGATCAACGACGCTGATACTCCCTCAAACAGATGCCGTTACAGGATATTCTGGAACAGCGGATATAACAGGGGATTGGACGATAACTCAATGTGGGGAGAAGTGCTTCTTTCAGGTCATGATGGTAAGACCCGCAGGGCAGCTGATACATTTCTGCTGAGTTCGAATATTAAGAAAGCGGAGTCACTTGCACGTGGTATCTGGACAGATGAAAAAGATCTTGACAGGGCTTTGCTCAACGCAAAGAAAGCTTTACTGACTGGTAAGCAGAAGAAGACCGATAAAGCCAATAAAGCTCTCAATGAAGCTATGAAAGCGCTCAGGAGAAAGGGGAAATACCCCGATCCTTATGATCTTCCGGAGCTGGGCCATTTGCCTGATCCCTTTACTTTCATGGACGGCAGTAAAGTGAGATCAGCAGCTGAATGGACTGCAAGGCGTGAAGAGATAAAGGATCTTGTCCAGTACTACGAATACGGTTATATGCCTGAGGCTCCTGAAGGGGTCACTGCCCACCTTAACGGAACGACACTCTCTGTGACAGTACCGGACAAAGGAAAATCTGCGTCATTTGATGCAAAGCTTACAATCCCGTCAGTTGAGCAATGTGGAAGGAGCGGGCCTTATCCTGTGATAGTCAGCATCGATTTCTGGGCAGCTGCTGCTCCGGAAATTTATCTTGGTGCCGGATATGCCGTTTTGAGCATAACTTATTCATCAATAGCAAGCGATAACTTTGAACACACGGGGGTATTCTATACTCTTTATCCTTATGAAGTTACTGCAGGAAAGGATGTCGGTACCCTCATGGCCTGGGCCTGGGGTGCGAGCAGGGCTGTTGATGCGCTGACTTACCTGGCGGAGAATAATTCAACATATAAAAATACATTTGATCTTACGAAGCTTGCTGTCACAGGATTTTCCCGTTGCGGGAAAGCAGCTCTTATTGCCGGTCTGATGGATGAGCGGTTCGGAGTAGTTAATCCCGGGGCTTCCGGTTGCGGAGGAGCTGCTGTGTACCGTTATGAGTCTTTCGGTAATACACCCTTCAGAAGTCCGCCTTTCGGTAATGCATATGATTGGGGTACCTCGACTGGTTGCGAAGTGCTGGGGGACAGGATCAGGCATCAGGGTCATAATTCAAATGAAATGCTCCGGCGTTTTCTTGATAATGGAAGGATATACAAGACAATGTATCCGGGTTATGCCCAGAGGTTACCTTATGACCACCACGAGATACTGGCTGCAATAGCCCCAAGGGCGGTGCTGATAACAACTGCAGATGATGATTATGCAAATGGAGCGGAAGGTGATTGCTTAAGCCTTGAAGGTGCCCGGCCCGTGTTCCGGTTCCTTGAAGCAGATCAGAATCTTGCACTCAATATAAGGAGGACCAGCAAGTCTGCACCACTGAACCGCGGAGGAGGGCATCGCCTTGATAATGACCAGATAAAGAACTTTGCTGAATTCTGCAGCATGGTGTTCTATGGTAAAAAGCCCGATCCTGAACTTGCAGCCGGGTTTTATGCGAGTCCTTATCTGCCAGCTTTTGATATTTATTATGGTGGTTTGAAGAAAATTATGCCCTGGTTAGATTCAATTCCAGGTAACAAATGAGCATGATAATCAAACCGGGGAATTCTGAAAGGTAATTCCATTCTTTGACCCGCCTGAATTAAAGGGTTGTTAATTAAAGTTAAAAACATAAACCATATAAATCAGGGAATTCAAAATTATTATCTTGCACCCATTCACATTGCACAAGGAATGAAAAACAACACTTTGATTCTTCTTACTGTTTTAATCTTTTCTTCATGCGGAAATACTGAGGATAATCTTTCCGAAAAGGCTGACAGGATTCATAATAAGATTCTTACTGTTGATACGCATTGCGATACTCCCTTAAATCTGATAGGATCTGATTTTGATCTTGGAAAAAGGAATGATGAGGGATGTGTTGATTTTCCAAGGATGGCAGAAGGCGGTCTCGATTCAGAATTCTTTGCAGTATTTATCGGTCAGGGTGCAAGGAATGATACTGCTTATCAGGATGCTCATAAAACCGCACTGGAGATATTTGACGCTATTCATAAAAGCCTTGAGAAGAACTCCGTTCTGGCTGAGCTGGCACTGACACCTGACGATGCTCTGATGATAAAGAAGAAAAAGAAACGGGCAATATTCATCGGCCTCGAGAACGGTTATCCTGCCGGGAAGGACCTGGGACGCATAAGGCATTATTATGACCTGGGAGCAAGATATATAACTCTATGCCACACAGGTAATAATGATATATGTGATTCATCCACTGATCCGGGAGGCCCTGAACACAATGGTCTCTCACCTTTCGGAGAAGAAGTTGTTAAAGAGATGAATAAAACAGGGATGATTGTCGATGTATCGCACATTTCAGACGAATCATTTTTTGATGTTCTTAAAGTCTCAAATGCTCCTGTTATAGCATCACATTCATCATGCCGGGCTCTCTGTTCGAGTCCCCGTAATCTGACTGATGAGATGCTCCAGGCACTCAAGGAAAATGGCGGTGTAATACAGATTTGTATTTTGAGCAGCTATATCAAAACTCCTGAGCCTAACCCGGAACTTGATGCAAAGCTTAAAGAGCTTAAAGAGAGCTGGGGGGATATCAAAAAGCTGACTGAAGAGCAGCAGAAAGAGTATCGTTCTCAGAGAAAGCAATTACAGAACAAATACAAAAAACTGGCGACTGTAGCTGATGTGGTAGATCATATTGATCATGTTGTTCAGGTAATCGGAATTGATTATGTGGGTATAGGGACAGATTTTGATGGAGGAGGAGCAGTTGAAGGATGCAGTTCTGTTGCAGAAATGAAAAATATCACCCAGGAATTATTAAGAAGGGGATACTCCAAAGCAGACCTCGAAAAGATCTGGGGAGCAAATTTTATGAGGGTATTCCGCGAGGTAGAAAGGATAGCGGGAAAAGACCGGGTCTGAATTTCAGTCTGTCCGTCTTAATCAAATCCTTACACGCGAAAATCTTAATGTTTTTATAATCCAGTCGGGCAGGGGCTTGAAAGCTCTCTTACGGAGATCAATATACCATCCGATCTTCTTCAGCACAGGAAGCTTATGCGATTCAACGAATTCAATCAGGGTCCCGTCAGGATCTGCGACATAAGAAAAATGTCCTGCAGCTTCACCCATGTCAAAGCTGTTTCCCTCAAAACTTTCTTTGCTGTCTACTGTAAAAGGGTAACCCCTGCTTAGGCAATAGCTCCTAAGTTCATCCATTCCACGGATATCAAAACAAAGATGGATAAATCCGGGATCGCCCCAGAACCGACCTTCAAATATTTTCTTTCCTGGTTTGCCGACAGCGCTTATCAGCTCAATCTGGCTCTGGCCGAAGATCCTTGTGAACGGACCACTGAAAGGCTCGGATGCCTTCAGCAGGACCCTGCGGATCTTGTTCACCCCTCCGGGCAGGGATGTCAGATCCGGGAAAACGTCAGTTTTATCATATACGACAAGATCGTAACCAAGGATATCTGAGTAAAGCACCCTGGCCTTTTCAATATCTGAAACTCCAATTATTACGCCAACAGAACCACCCGTTTCCTTTTTCTCATTTATGAACCAGTCATTGCCCTCCACCATCTGGAAAATATTATCATAGGGGTCTTTCACGAAGAATGTTTTCTTTCCCGAGGGATCCTCCGCCGGTTCACCAAGGAGCCTGACATTATTGTTTTTCAGGAAGGCATAAGCTTTGTCAATGATCTTCACTTTCATTTTACAGGCTATTATACCGGTATCGCCAAGTCTGACTTCTTCCTTTATTTGCTGTGGGTCCCTTCCCTTATACTGCCATATCTCGAATCCTCCGCCACTCTGAAGGTTCAATGCAAGCACAGCATGCCGGCTTCTCGGCTGCCCTCCTGTATAGGGCAGCATCAGTCTGGCCTCCGAATCATCATCAAATATCCGGCAATCCATACCGAAATTGCGGATGTAATATTTCCAGGATTCATCAAGGTTTTTCACCCCGATCCCTATCTGCTGTATCCCGCTGATCTTATACCCCTTTTCCATTTTATCTTTGCTTATGTTGATTTTATTCTGTCCCCTATTCTGAAAAACAACCATGGGCACAGCCTCCGGATATGAAGCATCATCAGTTCTTTACCCCCGACAAGTATCTCTCTCCTGTTCTTTAAGATACCTCGAATTATAGTTTCAGCAGCTTTCTGCGGTGAAATTCCTTTGTCGAGGCCTTCATCCATCTGACCATGCTCCTTTCCTTCGGGGTTAAGGGCGTGATAAGAAATTTTAGTTCTTACCCTGCCGGGGATTATAACTGATGTCCTGATATTATTTTTTTTGTTCTCAAGGAAAACTGTTTCAAAAAATCCGTGAAGAGCCTGTTTTGAAGCCGAATAAGCCGAACGCAAAGGAAAGCCAAAACGTCCCGCGATACTGCTTGTAGCAATTATATGCCCTGATTTTTGCCTTATCATATGCGGCAGAACCGCTTTTGTAAGTGCAACAGTACCGAAATAATTTATTTCGAATATTTTACGGTCGAGCCACAGGGGTGTTTCATCAACCCTTGCCCGCTGGCTTATGCCACCGATATTCAGCAGGTAGTCTATGTTCCCGATTTTATTGATTTGCTCTTCAACAAGGTTTTCAATAGCTGAAGTCTCAGCCAGATCGAAGGGAATGCAAGTTACATTACCTGCTTTTTCACCGCAGGCTTTTCTGACCCTATCAAGTCCGGGCTCATCATTTGATGATATGATCACTCTGGCACCTCTGTTGACAAATTCATAAACGAGCGCTTCTCCTATGCCGGATGAAGCTCCTGTTATCCAGGCATTCTTCCCTTGGAAAGTGGGTTTTATCATTTTTAAAGGGCTGTTACAATGCTCACCAATTCGTCGTGATCTCTCTTAAGTTCAATGTACTCCCGGTTCCGGGTCCTAAGATAGTTTGTAATCCGGAATCCCCCGATTATTCTCTTTAATTCAAGATAATAATGCCATGCAAAAAGACCGGATAGCGGGATTGTCAGGAAGACTAATAATGAAAACCACCATGGAGAGAAGATAACAAATGAAAGGATCAGGAACAATGGTGTCAGAATAAGGGCCAGGGCCAGGGAAAATCCGAATTTCATTGTACTGTGGAACTGGACATCTTTTATTTTCCGGGTCTGGTAGTTTGGAATTGAAAGGAATGTAAGGTTAAAGATATTGCCGTAAAGGAACAGGGGAAAGGAAGCAATAAGTCCTGCGCTTCCTGTCAGGAGCCATCCAAGCGAGTGTTTTCTTTTTGAGAGGAGCCTGTAATCAGTTTTCAGCTCCCTGGCCTTCTGTTTTACCCTGAGGCTGAGAGAGCATATTTTCTTATACAGAGAGAGATTAGTGTCTTTAAGTGCGTTTAGCTTGTCGATTAGTATCCTGTCGCGGAACAGTTTAGGAAACTTCACATCATCACTGTGCTGTCCGTTGATAAGTGACCTAAGTTCGTCCAAAGCTTCATAGTCCTCCTCCGACTCTATATGCACCATTACTTTTTTCATTTCAGCAGAGAGTCTTTTCCTTAGCTCATTCAGAGCTATCTCAGGGCTCTGTTTATAAACCTCATAAAACTCAGAGACTTTAATTGGTTTTCCGAAAGCAACTGTAAGTACCTGTCTGTATCTTGTATAGTGGCTGAACTCAAGTCCGACTGGTATTATTTTTATATTCAGACTGTAATCTGATGCTTCATCGGCCTGGAATGCTATTCTGCAGATGCCTTTTTTCAGCTGTCTCAGTCTCCTGAAGCCTTCATGGTTACCTTCCGGAAGTATTACAAGGCCATTTTTATTACGTAATACACTGATTGTTTTTTCAAATGTCTCCTCGTTGCCCTTCAGGGAAGTGAATCCGTCCCTTATTCTGAATACAGGCAGCATTTTCAGGTAATAAAGTATTGCGGATACGAATTTCTTTTTGAATATATCTGCACGCGTAAGGCAGACAGGCTGGGTTTTCAGGGTGTAGACGATCGCAAGAGCATCCATCAGGGCATTCTGATGATTTGGTGCAAAAATAAGGTGGTCGTCAGGATTGAAGTTTTCACGTCCGGTCACGATCACCTTCCTGTAATATACATTATTATGCCAGAAACCTGTAATTTTCCTTATAATTGTATAGCCCCTGGAATACTTCTCAATGTTTTCCTTTCCCATTCCGTGAAAAACTTATTTACCCTGATTGCGACGATCAAATTCGCGGATTGGTGCAATTTATGAAAAATGAATTTACCGTGTTCACGGATACAGTGCAAATAGCCCCAATATACGTCTTTATACCACTCTGTTACAGATCTCCGGAATGGTCTTTCCATTTATCTATTATCCTTCTTTCTTTTTTTGTTGGGCGGCCTTCGCCTTTTTTCCTGTAACCAAACGGATCAGTTCGTGTAAGGTCAAGTTTTGCTTTTTCACTGTCAGGGGTAAGATCTTTCAGGTAGGTTTCCACCATCTTAGCCGGGACCCTGTTTGAAAGAGGCCTGATAACCCTGTAGGAATACATTACCGGAGGCTTTCGTACAGTGATAATTTCATTTCCTTCGATATCCCTTGAAGGTTTAACCGGGTTCCCGTTTACAAGTATCCTTCCCATTTTGCAGGCGCTGATAGCCTGCCCTCTGGTCTTATAAATCCTGACTGCCCAAAGGAATTTGTCTATTCTTACAGCCTGGATAACGTTTTCGTTCATCTGGCACGTTAAAGATTATGCTGTATTGTTTTTTCCCGGTGATTGCTTTATCGCTTCCTTTGCCGGCACTTTACCTTCCTTATTGTAAGAGGTCATTGTAAGTTCGGTGCCCGCCGTACAGAATGATTTTATCATTTCAATTACTATTCTTATCCTCTCCCGAAGGAAATCCATTTCTTCCCTGTTCCATCTTCCCAGTACATAATTAACCTGTGTTCCTTTTGGGAATCCGTTGCCGATGCCTATTCTGATACGTGCATAAACATTTGTTCCGAGAACTGAATTTATGTGAGCGAGTCCATTGTGTCCCCCGTCACTGCCCTTGGCTCTCATCCTGATGCTTCCGAGAGGGATAGCAAGGTCATCGACAATAACAAGAAGATTTTCTAAAGGGATCTTTTCTTTGTTCAGCCAGTATCTTACGGCGTTTCCGCTTAGATTCATGAATGTTGACGGCTTAAGGAGGACAAGTTCACGGCCTTTGTATTTTGTCCTTGAAACAGAGCCATAGCGTTTGTCATCAAACGTGTAACCTGCTTCTGAAACAAATGTGTCAAGAACTGTAAAACCGATATTATGACGGGTATCAGAGTACTCGTCACCAATATTTCCCAGGCCAACTATGAGATACTTCATTGTGCCTGATACATTAAAGAGGGATTAAGATTTCTTTTCTTTATCTTTTTCCTTATCCTTGCCTTCAGCAGCTCCTTCGGCAGAAGCCTGAGCTCCTTCAGCTCCGGCTGCAGCGGCAGCAGCTTCAGCAGCTTCTTCCTCTTCAGTCTTGAGAGCTACGCGTGAGGTAGCAACAGATACAACAGTTGTAATTTTCGGATCGAGTAATTCTATTTTATCGTAGGCAAGATCGCCGACTTTTATTGAATGGTTTATTTTAAGTTCGGTAACATCAACAATAAGATCTTCAGGGAGGTGTTCAGCAAGTCCTCTTACCTTCAGATGCCTTCTTTTTACTATCAGCTTACCGCCTGCCTTTACCCCGGCAGCATCTCCGGTAACAGTTACAGGAACATCTATCACAACAGGTTTGTGATCGTAGATCTTCATAAAATCGGCATGTATTATCTTATCTGTCACAGGATGGAATTGCATGTCGTGAAGGACAGCATTAATTTCCTGATCGTCTATCAGGAGTTTTACAAGGTGAGCTTCGTGAGTATAAACAAGTTTCTGAAAGCTGTTCTCATGAGCGTGGAAATGCAGGTTGTTTTCCTTGTCATAAATAACACAAGGCACATTCCCTTCTTTTCTGATATGCTTGGAGCTTTTCTTTCCCAGTTCTTTCCTGAACGATCCCCTGATTTCTATTGTCTTCATTGTTAAATTATTATTGTGCTACTCATTCCGTGAAACGGAACCCATTACACATTAAACATTATAAAAAAACGGACTGCAAATATATTACAAAGGGATCAGAATACAAAATTTGTGCTTATAGAACTATTGTTTGTAACAGCCTGGATCGTTCTGGCGAAGATCGGGGCTATTGAGAGCACTTTTATTTTATCTGAAGTTTTATTTAAAGGGACGGAGTCAGTGACAACAAGTTCCTCAATAGCTGAGTTATTTATTCTTTCAACAGCATTTCCCGACAGAATGGGGTGTGTGGCAAAGGCCCTTATGCTTTTAGCACCTCTTTCCTTCATCATATCAGCAGCAAGCACAAGGGTGCCGGCTGTATCAATCATATCGTCTATTATTACTACATTCCTGCCCTCCACTTCACCAATTATCGACATTTCCTCCACTACATTCGGTTTCTTCCGTAGTTTGTAGCACAGCACCATTTCGGTCTGAAGGTGCCGTGAATAGGCGTTGGCTCTCTTGGAGCCTCCCATATCGGGGGCTGAGACTGTTAGGTTATCAAGCTTCAGGGCTTCAATGTAAGGGGCAAATATTGCTGAACCGAAGAGGTGATCTACCGGGACATTAAAGAATCCCTGTATCTGGTCGGCGTGCAGATCCATTGTCATTACCCTGTCAACACCTGCCGTGCTCAGCAGGTCAGCCGACAGTTTTGATCCGATTGATACTCTTGGTCTGTCCTTCCGGTCCTGGCGGGCAAATCCGTAATATGGTATAACTGCAATAACCTTATAGGCCGAAGCTCTCTTAGCAGCGTCTATCATAAGAAGGAGCTCAAAAATGTTATCTGCAGGCGGATTAGTGGACTGGACAATGAAAACCATATCACCTCTGACAGATTCATCAAAACAAGGCTGGAATTCACCATCGCTGAAACTGGTTACTGAGCTATTGCCAAGTTCAACTCCCAGCTCCTTTGCTATCTTCTCTGCCAGCTGCCGTGATGACCTGCAGGAAAAGATTTTCATTGGTGCTTTACCGTACATAGATCTGTACTTTGCTTAATTCATAAAGATTGTGCCTACAAAATTAAATATTCCTTAAAATTTCAGGAATCTTTTTTCAAATTGTTGATAGTTTCTTCTATGAAGTTCAGAATATCCTCTCTTCCAGTCCGTTTGACTGTTGATGAAATAAATGTTGAGGGCAGATTTTCCCATATCCTCAGCATCTCCCCGTCATATTGCTGTATTGATTTCCGCAGGGCCGGCCGGCTTAATTTATCGCTTTTTGTGAATACTCTGGCAAAGGGTATCCCGCTTCTTCCGAGGAATTCCATGAATTCAAGGTCAGATCTCTGAGGCTTAAGACGCGAATCAATAAGTACGAACAGGCATATAAGTGTTTCCCTCCCTGTTATGTAATCCTTTGTATTTTTCTGCCACTTGTCTCTCAGCTTAATGGGGACTCTTGCATAGCCGTATCCCGGCAGATCTACAAGGTACCACCCTGAATTTATAAGGTAGTGATTTATGGTTCTCGTTTTACCGGGTTCGGATGATATTCTGGCCAGCCTTGTCCAGCCTGTTATCATATTGATAAGTGATGATTTCCCTACATTTGAACGGCCTATGAAACCGAATTCAGGCAGACCGGCTTCCGGACATTGCTTAAGTGTTTCACTGCTTTTGACAAAACTGGCTGAACGGATCAACATGTCCTTGCTAATTGAGGTCATTATAGGGCAATTCGATCCTCTTGTATACAAGGTTTCTGTTTCCGTATGGGGTAAGCATTGAAGCTATTATACCGACATAATTCTGACCGGGCTTTCCTGATTTCCTGAGATCGAGCCGGGCAATGCCGTTGACTTGTTTTATTGCTTTGTACAAGGCTGTATCATATCTGTTGTTTATAAATTCACCCCTGTAGAAATCAACTTTTGTCTTTTTGTCAGACAGTTCAAGCCCGATCCTGTAGATCCCTTTTGAGCTGTATTCATCATTGAGATTGACTACAATTTCAGGGTAGTCTCTGAATAATTTGCCGTCTGAATTAAATTCTTCGAGGTATGGAGTCCTCTTACCTTTGCTGAAACCTATCCTGGCCCTTACCTGACCTCCCCTGTAATATTGGATCTGGATGCCGTCTATTGTGTCATTATTATAGGGGGTTTCCCTGAAAAGCTGCCCTTCCTTATAATAATACCTGCCGGTATCTACTCTCACTCCGTTCTCATACCAGAATGTCTGGTACAACTCACCTGACTGATAGTATGTTTTAGTAAGCCCCTGTCTTACACCATTTTTGAATGTAACTTCTTTTACCATCAGATTGCCGCTCATATATTGTTTGATCCCCGTATAGCCAGTATCGGGTACTGAAACAGTATCAGTTTCAGCAACTGCATTTTGTTTTGAAGTTCCTCTTCCTGAACAACCGGCGAGGATTACAACCAGGAATAATACAAGAGAAATTGGGAATTGTTTCATTGTTTATATGTTTTTTTAGTTTCATTTATGAAAACTTCCAGGACCTTTGCTTCAGGTGAAGGCTCAAGTACTACCTCCTTTATCATTGCAGGAAGAAGAATTGTTTCGCCTTTCATAACAGGTTCGGAATTGCCGTCCCATCTTATCAGGAATTCACCCCCGATACATATGAAGATTACAAATGAATCAATGAGCATGTAATCCTTCCGGATGATCTGGTTAAAGTTGATTATGTTCGTAATAAAATATTCACAGTTTACAAGGTTTTCAGTCTTATTCATAACAGGAATTTTCTCAATTTTATTGCTTCCCGTTGCATTGAAATCAATGGCATCTATAGCCAGGTCATTATGAAGCTCCCTCGGGTTACCGTCATATCCCATCCTGTTCCAGTCGGAGATCCTGTATGTTATATCAGAGGTCTGCTGTATTTCAACAAGTACATTACCTGCTCCTATTGCATGAATTCTGCCTGCAGGTGTAAAAAACACATCTCCGGGCTTTGTCTTGTCAGCATTAAGGAGTCCGGCAAGTTCGCCTGAGTTAAGTGCATCAAGGTAATCCTCCCTGGAGTAAGGCTTTTTAAATCCAGTAAATATTTTCGAATCATTGCCGCTCTCAAGTACATACCACATCTCTGTCTTTCCGTAAGCACTGTGTCTGTCTTTTGCCATCTTATTGCCGGGATGAACCTGTATTGACAGGTCTTCCCGCGCCTCAATCAGTTTTATCAGCAAAGGAAATTCGTTACCGAACTTATCAAAAATAGTATCTCCGGTAAGATCTCCCATGTAAACCTCAATCAGTTCCTCTATATTATTGCCAGAGAGGAATCCATTGCTTACAACCGACACATTATCTTTTACTGCAGATAATTCCCAGCTTTCACCGTATTTCACTGACGGATCAGCTTTTTTGTGCAGATTATTGACGAAGAAAGTACCTCCCCAGATTTTTTCTTTCAGGATACTTTCAAATTTCAGCGGGTATAATTCTGACATTTTATTAGCAATGTAAGTAAAACTTCATTCTGAAGAAAGCAGTTACTTGATAAATATTTGCTTTTTTTGTAACTTTAATTTATACAAAACTACAAATAAATGCTTATTGTTGGAATAGCAGGCGGTACTGGTTCAGGTAAAACTACTGTTGTAAATAAACTGCTTAATGTGTTTCCCAATGGTGAGGTTATTGTAATACCGCAGGACGCGTATTACAGGGATAACGGACATATATCGCTGGAAGAGAGGCAGAAGATTAACTTTGACCATCCCGATTCTCTTGAATTCAGCCTTCTTATTGACCACCTGGAGCAGCTGAAAAAAGGCAAAGCTGTTGAAATGCCTGTTTATTCATATCTGACCTGCCTGAGGGCTGAAGAGACAATAACAGTCAAGCCGGCAAATGTTGTAATTGTGGAAGGGATACTTATTCTTGCTGACGAGGGTCTCAGGAAGGAGTTCGATATAAAGGTCTTTGTTGATGCCGATGCAGATGATCGTCTGGGGAGAGTTATTCAAAGGGATATTGCCGAGAGAGGAAGGTCAGTGCAGGTTGTGCTTGAGCGCTACCATGATACTGTTAAACCTTCGCATCTTCAGTTCATTGAACCTTCAAAAAGATATGCCGACGTTATCATTCCGCGCGGAGGAGAAAATGAGGTGGGGATTGAGGTACTTGTTTCAATTATTGAGAAACATCTGAATAAAAAAACAGTTGAAAATGCTCGATAATATAAAGGTCGAAGACATCCTTTTCATAGATATTGAAACAGTTCCTGAAGCTCCTTCGGTGGACCTGCTTGATCCGTTGAAGCAGAAACTGTGGGAAAGGAAGTCAAGGCAGTTCAGGAATCCTGATCAGTCTGCAGAGGATGTTTTTGAGAGAGCGGGTATCTATTCAGAATTTGGCCGCATAATATGCATCTCCGTGGGATTTATCAAGGAAAAGAATCCATTCAGTCTGAGGATCAAATCCTTCTACGGTGATGATGAGAAAAAGATCCTTTACGAATTCTCGGCGATGGTCACAAAGTTTTCAAAGTCAAACAGGGATGCCCTGCTCTGTGCACATAACGGTAAGGAATTTGACTTTCCTTATATTGCCAGGCGTATGATAATAAACCGGCTTGAGATACCCGGGATGCTTGATAATGCAGGAAGGAAACCATGGGAGGTTAAGCTGCTTGATACTATGGATCTGTGGAAATTCGGCGATTATAAGAACTATACTTCCCTTAACCTGCTTACTGCTGTTCTTGGAATACAGTCTCCAAAGGACGACATTGACGGAAGCATGGTCGCAGATATTTATTACGGGGAGAAGAATACTGAACGGATCGTCAGATATTGTGAGAAAGATGTTCTTGCATTAAGCCAGGTTCTCCTGCGATTCATGAATCTGCCTGCAATACCGGAGGACCGTATCGAATCTGTTACACTGTTCTGAAAGTATATTTTTATTTATTCCCTTAAACTCAGTAGTGCTTCAGTGACCGCTTCCGGGTTATCGCTGTGTATCCAGTGGCCTGAATTTCTGACTGTCCTGAACTCAGCGCCAGGGAAAATCCTGAGTATATCGGGTATGTCATTATCAGGAAAGTAATCAGAGAACTCTCCCTTCAGGAACAGCACCGGGAATCCTGTTATCTCCTGGTAATCAGCTGCCGGCCTGGGCAGTCCTCCCATTATCTTCTCAATGTTATTGTGCAAAGCCCGGGCATTAATTTTCCATCTGAATCCCTTTAGAGGCTCCCTTTCAATGTTCTTCATTATCAAGCCTCTTATTTTTTCTGATGATATCATCAGGGATAATCTGTCGTCTATCTCTTTTCTTGATGATGCATCGGAGATCCCGAGGCTGCTGATAGCCCTGATAATGCTAGCATGCAGCCTGAATGACTCAGAGCTTTTGTTTAGCTCCAGAAAAGGAGATATGTCGGCAACAACAAGGCCCGACACTCTTTCGGGATGCCTGACAGCAAATAATACTGCGGTCTTGCCGCCCATGCTGTGCCCGGCAAGGAAGAATTTTGTCAGCCCCTGATCGTTTGCGAACTCAAGCAGGTCATCGCTCATAGAACCGTAGTCATTATTGTCATCATGGGGTGAATGACCATGATTTCTCTGGTCGGGAAGATAGACCGTGAATCTGTCGCTGATTGTTTTTGCAACCGAAAGCCAGTTATCTGAAGATCCGTATAAGCCGTGAAGGATTATAAGCGGTGGCCCCTGTCCGTATTTTCTGAAGAAGAGTTTCATCGCCTTCAGCCGGCAAGCTGACGCTTGTACATCCGGATTGTATTTTCAAGGCCCAGGTACAATGCGTCAGCTATAAGTGCATGACCTATCGATACTTCAATTATCCAGGGTATGCTTTTATGAAAGTAATTCAGGTTATCAAGGTTCAGATCATGCCCTGCATTAATGCCGAGTCCTAAATCCCTGGCAAATTCTGCTGCCCTTATAAAAGGCTCAATTGCTTCGGCGGCATTATTGCTGAAACCTGAAGCGTATGGTTCGGTGTAGAGCTCAATCCTGTCAGTGCCGGTTACAGCGGCATTCTCAATATTGGCAGGTTTTGTATCGACAAAGAGAGAAGTTCTTATACCTTCCTTTTTAAAAGTTGATACAATATCTGTGAGAAAAGCCCTGTTCCTAAGGGTGTCCCATCCGGCATTGGAGGTGATGGCATCATGTTTATCGGGGACAAGCGTTACCTGGTGCGGTTTCACTGAAAGAACAAGATCGATGAAACTGTCGGATGGATTACCTTCAATATTGAATTCGGTTTTTATTATCGGTCTGATATCGAGAACATCTTTATACCTTATATGTCTTTCATCGGGCCTGGGATGGACAGTGATACCATCAGCACCGTACAACTGGCAGTTTATAGCGGCATTAAGCACATTAGGCAAATTCCCTCCCCGTGCATTGCGGAGGGTAGCAATTTTATTTATGTTTACACTTAGCTTTGTCATATAATAATCCTTTCAATTTTCCGTACTGTCATGTGGAAACAAACCTGATCTCAAGTTTCAGATAGTTATAGAATGTCTTTTTATAATTCTTGAGCTTTAATATCATATGCGTTTCAAATTACAAAAATAACAGAACTGTCTTTTTTTTATTACTTTAGTTGAAAATTAAACAGAAATGGTAGCAGTTGATCTGATATCTCAGAACATTCCTCCTCTCAAGACTTCGGATACAGGCCAGACAGCATTGAACCTGATGGAGATATTCAGGGTATCGCATTTGCCCATTGTAAACAGTCAGGATTTTCTCGGCCTTATCTCCGACAGTGACATATACGACATGAATCAGCCTGAAGAACCAATTGGTAATCATGAACTTACATTATTAAAACCATTTGTGACTTCCGATCAGCACCTTTTTGAAGTTATCGGCCTTGCGTCGCGCCTGAAGCTTACTGTTGTACCTGTACTTGACAGTAATAACCATTACAAAGGTGTTGTAACCACGTCGGATCTGATCCGTCATATTGCCGGTGTATCTTCAATGGAGCAGCCAGGCGGGATAATAGTGCTCGAAATTACAGAAAGAGATTATTCTCTTACCCAGATCGCTCAGATAATCGAAAGCAATAATATAAAGGTGCTAAGTATGTATATCACCTCTCCGGCGGATTCAACAAGGCTTGAGGTTACACTGAAAGTTAACAGCACAGATCTGGTTTCAGTGATCCGGACCTTTGAAAGGTATAACTACGACTTAAAGACCTGGGTAACAACAGATGATTCGCTCGACCGCTTTTACTCGGAGAGATTTGATCTGCTTATGAAATATTTAAATATGTAACCTATTATGTTGCAAAGAGTTGCGGTCTTCAGTAAAGATAATAACTTAAAGACAAGAGATGCTGTGCAGACACTGATCTCCGAGTTCAGCAGCAGGGGTATCGGGATACTGCTTCATCAGAGGCCTGATGGGCCCGGTGTTCCTGATTATAAAGGAGATATAGAAGTCTTCAGGGATGTTTCATCCTTACAGAATTTGCCCGGCATGATATTGAGTGTGGGAGGTGACGGGACCTTTCTTGAGACAGTTTTGAGGGTAAAGGACCTTGACATACCAGTAGCCGGTGTAAATACAGGCAGGATGGGATTTCTTGCAAATATCCCTAACGAAGAGCTGGGAAAGTCAGTTGATCAGTTATGCAACAATGAATATGAACTTATAAGCCGGTCGATGCTTGAGATTTTGCATCCGAAAGACCTTTTTGAAGGAGAATCGGCAGTGGCTCTTAATGAGATCACAATACAGAAATCGAGCATGAGCATGATAACTATCCATGTCTTCGTGGATGATGAATTTCTTAACACCTACTGGGCTGACGGTTTGATAGTATCGACTGCAACAGGATCTACTGCTTACAATCTGAGCGTAGGAGGGCCCATCTTATCTCCGGAGGATGAAAGTATAATTATCTCGCCGATATCGCCTCATAATCTGACGATAAGACCGATAGTCCTGTCCGGCAGCAGTAAGCTCAGAATGGTACTGGAGGGCAGAACAAATGAATTTATGGCCACCTGCGACTTTCGATTCAGGACTCTGCCCATAAGCGAGAATTTAAGCATATCCGGGGGTGCAGTAAAACTAAAAACTGTAATGCTCAAAGGGAGGGATTTCTACAGTACCCTGAGAAACAGGCTTATGTGGGGAATAGACAAAAGGAACTAAATTTTTTTGTTTCAAGAATAATCCTTGTCCTGATAATAGGTTAATATTGATATAGTTTGTAAATTTATACTGTATTATTACTTGCTCTATCTTTTAGATTATTATATTTGTATCAGCAACCAAAAATGCATAACATGAAAAGGATCCTTTTAGCAGTATTACTCTTTTACCTTGCCGTTCCCTTTTCACAAGGTCAGTTATGGAGAATGAGAAGATGGGAGCTGTCGGCAGGAGCAGGACCATCATTCTTTTTCGGAGATGTCGGAGGCTATTCCAGGACTAAGAATTTTCTGGGATTCCGCGACATGACTTATCTTCAGACAAGATTTGATATAAACGGCAACTTCAAATACAGGATCACCAGGGTTGCTAACCTGAGGCTCAGCATGACTTATGCAATGTTTAATGCCACTGACGTAAGGGGATCAAATGAAGACAGAGAATATCAGTCTTCAACATCTCTTTTTGAACCGGCTTTGTTAGGTGAGTATTATTTCATAAAGAACAGGGCAGAAATGAGCTATCTGTTCATTAAAGGAAGGAGGAGTTTCTTTTCTCAGTTATTAAGGTCTCTTGATTTTTATGCTTTTGCAGGCATCGGAGGAGCTGCCTATAATGTTAATCCGAATGAAGCTCTTCTGGAGCGGGATATGCCTACAAGCGGATTTTCTGCTGTTATACCGGGGGGCGTGGGAGCGACATTGATCTATAATCCAAATATCAATTTCGGACTTGAGCTCGGAGGCCGGTATGCATTTTCTGATTTTCTTGACGGTTATTCTTCACCACAATTTTCCAAGGCAAATGACGTTTATTATTTTTTGAACTTTACATTAACTTATAAGTTGAAGACGGGCCCTCGCGGATGGCCTTCATTCAGATGATAATAAACGGGATATGTTTTAATGAAAAGAATACCTTGGATCTTCTTTCTGATCAGCTTTTATATTACAGCTTCCGGACAACGCAGTGCTGATTATGGCATTTTTGGCGGTATTTCTTCTTACCTGGGAGATATAAATCCGGGGAGGCTCCTGTATTCGCCAAAACCAGCAGGGGGAGTTTTCTACAGGTTTAATCTTCATCCCAGGCAGGCCCTGAGGGCCAATATCTTCTACGGAGGTATCAGAGCAGATGACCTTGATTTTGAAAACAATTTCCAGCAGAACCGTAATGAATCATTTTCCGGTTCAGTAGGGGAATTCGCTATCCAGTTCGAATTTAATTTCCTGCCATATACAACGCAGGGAAAACTGTGGGATTTTACTCCCTACATAGCGGCAGGTGCTGGAATTGCCTATTTTAATGCCGAATATCAGTCTTTTGAACCTGTTATACCGTTTTCTATAGGTTTTAAAGCAAATATTTATAAAAATATGGGCCTGGAGATAGAATATGGTTTTCGTAAATCTTTTTATGATAACTTTGACGGCCTTAACGATATGGTAGCTCAGGCAGATTATGGATTGATCCATAATAACGACTGGTACTCGCTGTTAGGTGTTGCATTTACATGGAAGATCTATAGTAAGATGACCGGATGTCCGACCTATGATGACGTGGATGGTAAGAGAAAACGCTGAATTATGTCATTGAGACAGGAAATTGATCAATCAAAGCTCCCGACCCATGTGGCAATTATAATGGACGGGAACGGACGGTGGGCCCTTCATCATGGCAAAAGCAGGATATTGGGGCACCATCAGGGTGTCGAATCTGTAAGGAAAGTGATTGAAGCTGCTGCAGAGATTGATTTGCAATTTCTTACTCTCTATGCTTTTTCGACTGAAAACTGGGAACGTCCTGATGATGAAGTAGCAGCATTGATGGGAATTATGGTGCAGTCGCTGAATGACGAGACTGAGACTCTTTTGAAAAACAATATTAAGCTGACGGCAATAGGCGATCTTGACCGGCTGGATACTGAGGTAAGAAACAGGTTATTCGAAACAATAGAGATAACGTCCGTTTCTTCAGGCCTCAGGCTTGTTGTAGCTTTAAGCTACAGCGCCAGGTGGGAAATATTAAGAGCTGCCAGAAAAATAGCATCTGAAGTGAAAAACGGAACCCTTGATGTGACATCAATTGATGATGCTCTGTTTGGGAAATATCTTTGCACTGCAGGTGTGCCGGATCCGGATCTTATAATAAGAACAAGCGGAGAAAAAAGGATAAGTAACTTCCTTTTGTGGCAGAGTGCTTATACAGAATTTTATTTCACTGACATACTTTGGCCTGATTTTGGTAAGAATGATTTTTACAGTGCATTAATTGACTTCCAGAAAAGGGAAAGAAGGTTTGGAAAGACTGGCGAACAGATATCGGAAAAATGACGTTATGAAGAGGAGGAGAGATTACAAAAAAGCTATTTTGGGACTTTTTCTGGTTACTATAAGCATATCCTTATTTTCACAGGAGAAAGAAGAGATCTACGATTATTCAAAATCAAACAGTTATATTGTAGGCGGTGTTACAGTATCCGGTATAAAATTCCTTGATCTTAATGCGCTTATCGGATTGTCAGGCCTTAAAAGAGGCCAGGAGGTATACATTCCGGGAGAAGAGATCAAGAATGCGGCTCAGAAACTCTGGCAGCAGGGGTTGTTCTCTGATGTCAGGATCACAATCGACAGCCTTAAAGCTGATACGGCATTCATCAATATCTTCCTTCAGGAGCGCCCGCGCCTGTCATCACTGAGATTTAATGGCTTAAAGGGAACTGAATCGCAGGATATTACAGAAAAGATAAGTCTTCCAATCGGTTCACAGATAACCTCTTACATAATCGAAAATACAAGGAAGATAATTCTGGATCATTTTGTTGAAAAAGGATTTCTTAATACAACAGTCGAATTTGTTCAGAAAGATGATCCATCACAGCCTAATAATGTTATACTTACAATTGATGTTGATAAAAAGGAGAAAGTAAGGATAGGGGAGATAACATTCGCCGGAAATGAATATTTTGATGAAAAGAAGCTCCGGCGCCAGATGAAGGATACGAAAAAGAAGAATCTCAACTTTTTCAAGCCCTCGAAATTCATCGATGAAAAGTTTGAGGATGACAAACAAAAGCTCATCACCTTTTATAACGATAACGGATTCAGGGATTTTGAGATTGTATCAGATTCAATTTACACAATATCCGAAGACAGGGTTGGCCTGCAGATAAGAGTCGATGAGGGCGATCAGTATTTTCTAAGGGATGTCGAGTGGGTAGGTAACAGTGTTTACAGGAAAGAGGACCTTGAGAGAGTTTTCAATGTGAAAAAAGGTGCCGTTTACAACCAGTCACTTATTCTTGACAGGCTTAAAGGAACAAGCGGCGCTGAGGATGCAGTAAGCAATCTCTACCTCGATTACGGGTATCTTTCTTCACAGCTGAACCCTGTTGAAGCTAAAATCGAAAATGACTCCATAGATCTGCAGATAAGGATCTATGAAGGCGACCAGGCATATATAAATGATATCCTGATAAGCGGGAATACAAGAACAAATGAACATGTTGCCCGCCGGGAACTCTATACTCTGCCGGGCGATCTTTTCAGCAAGGAAAAAATATTAAGATCTATACGTCAGCTAGGTGTACTGGGGCACTTTGATCCTGAAAAGATAAATCCTACACCGTTATCTGATGTGACTACAGGCAATGTGGATCTTCTTTACAAGCTCGAGGAAAAGGCAAATGACCAGTTTGAGATCTCCGGGGGATGGGGTGCAGGAATGATGGTCGGGACAATAGGAGTGAGGTTCAATAATTTTGCAATGCGAAATTTCTTTAACTGGAAGGAATGGAGACCCTATCCGTCAGGTGATGGTCAGTCTTTGAGCATAAGGGCTCAGTCAAACGGAAGATACTACCAGTCTTATAATCTCTCATTCAGTGAACCCTGGCTGGGAGGGAAAAAACCAAATTCCTTCTCCATTTCAATGTACAGATCACTTATGACAAACGGGAGAAAGAAAAGCTCGGAAGACTATCAGTCTATGATAATAAGCGGAGCTTCAGTTGGTTTAGGCAAGAGACTCCAGTGGCCGGATGATTATTTCTCGATATACGGTGAACTCAATTACCAGCGATATAATCTTAACAAATACAGTTACTACCAGTTCCTTTTTGAATCAGGTGAGTCAAACCTCTTCAGTATGACTGGAAGGCTTTCAAGATATTCGGTTGGTCCTAATCTTATTTACCCGAGAAGCGGATCATCATTTACACTATCACTTCAGTTAACTCCTCCTTATTCTTCAATAAGCGGTCAGAAGATGGCAGGTGAATCCGACGAAGTAAAATACAAATGGATCGAATTCCATAAATGGGTATTTAAATCGGAAAGTTATTTCCCGATGTCAAGGAATGATAAGCTTATATTAAGTGCCCGTTTTGCCTTTGGCTATCTGGGACATTACAACAAGGATATAGGGCCTTCACCATTTGAGAACTTTTATGTCGGCGGCGACGGTATGACGGGATATAGCTTTTATGGCAGGGAGATAATAGCACTGAGAGGGTACACAAACGGATCACTTACCCCTGTCGACAAAAAATCAGGAGCTCCGTCAGGGAATGTTTACTCCAAGCTTACATTTGAACTTAGATACCCTGTGTCGCTCAGTAACCAGGCTACAATTTATGGTCTTGTCTTTCTTGAAGCAGGAAGGGCCTGGAAGGAACTGAGAGATTATAACCCCTTCAGGATGAACAGGGCTGCAGGCATAGGACTGAGAGCTAACCTCCCTATGTTTGGATTACTTGGAGTTGATTGGGGCTATGGTTTTGATGATGTGCCAACAGGTGCAAATGACGCAAATAAATCACAATTTCATTTTGTTATAGGTCAGCAGTTTTAAAAGTTAAAATTTGAATCATGAAAAAATCAATAATTATTATAGGGTTATTCATTTTGTCCACAGCTATAGCTGTCGGGCAGAAGTATGCGTTTGTTGATTCGGAGTATATCAGGAAAAATATACCGGCTTTTACAACAGCGCAGGAGCAGCTTGATAAGCTTTCGCAGCAATGGGAAAAGGAAGTTGCTGATGGATATACTGTTGTTGAGCAGATGTACAAGTCCTACCAGAATGAGGCTCCGCTTCTCTCACAGGAGATGAAGACCAAACGTGAAGAAGCAATCATAAATAAGGAAAAGGAAATGAAGGAGCTTCAGAATAAATATTTCGGGATGGAAGGCGAGCTCTTTAAAAAGAGAGAGGAGCTTGTAAAACCGATCCAGGATGAAATACTCAAAGCTATCAAGGATATCGCAGTTGAAGGAAGCTATGCAGTTATTTTCGACTCAGCGGCAGGAGGAAATATTCTTTTCGCAAATCCCAAATTTGATATCAGCGATCAGATACTTGAAAAATTAGGTTATAAAAATTAAATAACTACTTTTGCAGAAATTATAATAACATTAAGATGAAAAGGATAATAGGGTTAGCAACCATCATAATATTAGCAGCTTTCACAGCCGAAGCTCAGACTTTAAAATTCGGTCACATAAACAGCGATGAGCTTATTCAGGCTTTACCTGAATTTGATTCAGCAAACATACAGCTTGAGAACCTTCAGAAAGAACTTATTAACACACTTGAGCTTATGTCGGTTGAATTGAATAACAAAAGCGAATCCTATAATAAGGAGAGCAAGAACCTTACAGATATAGTAAGACAGACGAAGGAGCAGGAACTTGTCGACCTTAACAGAAGGATCCAGGAGTTCCAGACTAATGCACAGTCACAGCTTCAGAACAAGCAGGTTGAACTTTTGCAACCGATCTATGCCAAAGTAGATAAAGCTCTAAAGGATCTTGGCAAAGAAAATGGCTTCGTTTATATTTTTGACATCTCAAAAGGAGGTCTTGTGTTTTTTGACGAGTCAAAAAGCACAGACGTGATGCCTCTTGCCAAAGCCAAACTTGGAATGAAATAACTTTTATACCTGATATTTGTGACCATCTACCAACAGGTTGATGGTCATTTTTTTAACTTCCTCTTAAAGTGAAAAACCAGCCTGTCGGTATTTTTGATTCCGGTGTCGGAGGTCTTACAGTTGCTCATGCGGTAAAACAATTACTCCCCGGAGAGAGCATCGTATATTTCGGAGATACCGCCCACCTTCCCTACGGGGACAAATCAGCAGAGTCAATAAAGTCGTACTCACGCCGCATAACGGAATTCCTGCTCGAAAAAGATTCAAAAGTTGTTCTTGTAGCATGCAATTCAGCTTCCTCATCAGCTTACGACACACTTAAGGAAGAATTTGGAAAGAGGGTGATACTTATCGATGTAATTGATCCTGTTGTGGATTATCTTGGGTCAAGGAGTTTCAATAAGATAGGTGTGATTGGGACAAAAAGGACAATCAGCTCCGGTACCTATGAGACCAAAATAGCTGAAAAAGCTCCCGGCACCTCGGTTGTTTCGATGGCAACTCCCTTGCTTGTACCTATGATCGAAGAAGGTTTTATTTTCGATGATATCAGCAATGCGATCCTCAGGGCTTACCTGACCGATAATTCACTTACCGGTATCCAGGCACTTATCCTTGGATGCACGCATTATCCGATAATCAGGAACCAGATCAGCAGGATCTTTAATTTCGGGATAGAAGTAATTGACTCCGCAAGGCTTGTTTCACAGATACTTAAGAACACGCTTGAGAAAAAAGACCTTCTTAACGACACAGGGATTGTTAACGATCAGTTTTTTGTGTCTGATTATACTCCCTATTTCGAGAAAATTGCAAGAATGTTTTTCGAGAAGGAGATAAACCTTAAAAAAGCAGATATCTGGATTTAAGATCAGAGTCACTTTCGCTTATCCTGAATCTTGTTTCATATTGATCTGAAATATGATCAAAATCATTCGCAATTATTATTAATAATATGTTCTTTCGAACTTATAAAGCTAATTTTGATTAAATTAAGCAGCTTATTAAGTGCGATTATTATTCACAGTTAATATTAAATGATAATGGCCAGGAACTCAAAGGTTATCAAAAGAGAGGAAGTTGTGATCCGTTTTTCAGGCGACTCAGGAGACGGGATGCAGCTTACAGGTACCCTGTTCTCTGATACTGCGGCGCTTTTTGGTAATGACCTGTCTACATTCCCGGATTATCCGGCAGAGATACGTGCACCTCAGGGAACCGTTGGTGGTGTCTCAGGGTTCCAGGTACATCTGGGACATTCAGAGATAAAAACACCCGGCGACTATGCTGATGTTCTTGTTGCAATGAATCCTGCTGCAATAAAAGCAAATGCAAGATGGGTCAAGCCGGGCGGCACAATAATTTTCGATAAGGATAATTTTACGGATAAGAATATTGAAAGAGCCGGGTATATTGCGGATCCTGTTGCTGAGGAAAAGCTTGAGACTTATAATATAATTGCTGCTCCCATTTCCTCGATGGTCAGGGAAGCTCTTAAAAATTTCGGCCTTGATCCAAAATCCGTACTGAGAACTAAAAATATGTTTGCCCTGGGAATGGTTTACTGGCTTTTTGACAGAAAACTGAAATTTACCGAGCAGTATTTCGATACTAAGTTTGCCAGTAAACCGGAGATAGCCGAGGCAAACAAGGTTGCCCTGAGAAAGGGATATTATTATGCCGAAACTATAGAGGCTCTGAATCCGGTTATTAAGATTGAACCGGCTCAGATCGCTCCCGGCCGTTACAGGAACATCTGCGGTAACACTGCAACAGCCTGGGGTTTCCTTGCTGCTGCAGAAAAAGCAGGGTTGAAAGTTTTTATTGGATCTTACCCCATTACACCGGCTACCGGGATACTTGAGGAGCTGGCAGCCCGCAAGGACCTTGGAGTAAAAAGCTTCCAGGCTGAAGATGAGATAGCCGGTATCTGTACTGCCCTGGGAGCAAGTTTTGCCGGATATCTGGCTGTGACATCAACCTCAGGCCCGGGACTGGCTCTTAAATCAGAGGCAATCGGTCTTGCTGTTATGGCAGAGCTCCCGGTCGTAATTGTAGATGTCCAGAGGGGCGGCCCCTCGACAGGCCTTCCTACAAAAACCGAACAGGCCGATCTCTTGCAGGCCCTTTACGGGAGGAATGGTGAAAGTCCCGTCGTTGTCATTGCCGCAAGTACACCGGCCAACTGTTTCAACTATGCTTTTGCAGCAGCAAAAATAGCTCTTGAACACATGACCCCGGTCGTATTGCTGACTGACGGATATCTTGCAAATGGTTCAGAACCATGGAAAATACCTGCAATGAAAGAACTTCCGGAAATAAAACCGCCTTATGCCGATAAAAATGATCTCCCTTTCATGCCATACAAGCGCGACTGCGAGAAACTGGTACGTTCATGGGCTATCCCGGGAACGCCCGGGCTTGAACACAGGATAGGAGGTTTAGAGAAAACTATGAAGGGAACAGTATCATATATCCCTGAAAACCATGAACAAATGGTAAGGATAAGAGCAGATAAGGTTGCCAGAGTGGCAGATGAGATACCCGATCTGGCTGTTTTTGGTGAGAAACAGGGAGATCTTCTCCTTACAGGATGGGGAGGAACTGAAGGTTATCTAATGACAGCGGCAAGTGAATTACAGGAAGAAGGATACAAGGTGAGCCTGGCATGTTTCAATTTTATTAATCCCCTGCCAAAGAATGTAAAGGAGGTTTTCAGTAAATTCAAAAAAATTGCAGTTGCGGAATTAAACCTTGGACAGTTCGCTGATTTTTTACAGATAAAATTCCCTGAATTCTCATATAACAAGATAAACAAGGTACAGGGAATGCCTTTTACAATAAGAGAGATTAAGGATAATTGCATTAAAATCCTGGAGGGATAAGATTATGGACGAGAACCTTAACTTAAATTATGCGCCGAAAGATTTCAAGAGCGACCAGGAAGTGAGATGGTGCCCGGGCTGTGGTGACCATGCCGTTCTGAATGCCATCCAGAAAGCTCTTTCGGAACTAGGGATCCCTAAAGAGAGATTTGCTTTTATTTCAGGAATAGGCTGCTCTTCAAGGTTTCCCTATTATATGGATACCTATGGATTTCACAGCATCCATGGAAGAGCCGCGGCCATTGCAACTGGCGTTAAAACTGCAAATCCGCAGCTCTCAGTCTGGAACATCACAGGTGATGGCGATGCCCTGGCAATCGGAGGGAATCATTTCATTCATGCTGTGCGAAGGAATATTGATATCAATATTATACTTTTCAATAACGAGATATATGGTCTTACAAAAGGCCAGTATTCGCCGACTTCAGAAAAAGGGCTTGTTACAAAGACTTCTCCTTTCGGAACAGTTGAAGAGCCATTCTCTGTAGGAGAAATGGTAATTGGAGCCAAGGGAAAATTCTTTGCACGGACCTTCGATGCCAACGTGGCCCTGTCAACAAGAATATTCACTGAAGCCGGAAAGCACAGGGGAACATCTGTTGTGGAAGTACTTCAGAACTGTGTGATCTTCAATGACGGCATTCATGATGCTGTTACAGGCAGGGAAGTGCGTGAAGACAGAACTATAATCCTGAAACATGGTGAGCCAATGATATTCGGGAAGAATAACGATAAGGGTCTGATCCTTGAAGGTCTGAAACTGAAAGTTGTCTGCCTTGGTGAGAATAATATTACTGAGAAGGATATTCTGGTGCATGATTCCGGTGAATCGAATCCGGGGATACACTATATGCTGGCTAATATGAGATACCCTTATTATCCGGTCGCACTCGGAGTGATCAGAGCTGTGGAAGGACATACTTATGAGACTGATGTGGAGGGACAGATCAGCAACGTAAGGGAAACTGCAAAGATTAGATGCATGGATGATCTCCTTACGAGCGGTTCGACATGGATAGTTGATTAGTCCTCCGGCCCGATAGCTTTCTTTATGCGCAATATGGAAGATAACAACCAGATAAGTCCCGAATACCACCGTTTGATGCATGAGCAGCATGAACGGTTAAAAGAGCTCGGCTGCATAAACCAGACAACCTACATTCTCAAGGAGGGGAAACCATTAGAAGAGACTCTGCAGCAGATAGTACTCTTGCTGCCGGCTGCCTGGCAATATCCGAAATATACTGTAGCCCGCATAACATATCTCGACAAGTCATTTGAGACACCGGGATTCCTGCAGACGAACTGGATAATGAAGCAGGAATTCAATACTATCGATAATGAAGGTGGATGTATCGAGATATGCTACACAAAAGAATTTAACAGGGAAGAAGAAGGTCCCTTCCTAAAAGAGGAGAGGGACCTTATACAGAACATCGCAGGCCTTATAACAGGATACATCAACAGTGCAAAGGCCCGGGACATAATCTTAAGGAGACAGGTCTCAGATGAAGAGGAAGAGGATCTGAAAGAGGCCTCAAGCAGGAAACTGCTGCAGAAATTCCTTGAAAGGCATAATGCGGAACGGGATGTTTTCCATGACCTCCAGCCTTTCAAGGTCAAGGAGATACTTCTTGTTGCCAATCTGTATGATGCCTATTCAATTGAGGGAGAAGGAAGATTCGCCGATCATATGCTCGGAGAATATTACCAGCTGAGTCTTACTTCACTGCCTCGCGTTACCGGAGTATCAAGCGAAGAGGAAGCTTTCACAAGACTGAAAGCCAGACATTATGATATGGTCATAATAATGATCGGCGTTCACAAGGAGAGCCCCATTGAAATGTGCAGAAAAATAAAGGATAAATATCCTTACATGCCAACCTTTCTCCTCCTTAATAATCCGGCAGATGTGCCTTTTGTGAAAAGCCAGAAAGAGGCAGGCGTTCCGATTGATAATTATTTCGTTTGGACTGGTGAATCAAAGGTCTTTTTTGCAATGGTAAATCTTCTTGAGGACCGGGTTAATGTTGATAACGACACTAAGAAGGGACTCATCGGAGTAATATTGCTTGTTGAGGACTCATCGGAGTATTATTCAAGTTACCTGCCGATGTTGTATAACCTCGTTATGGAGCAAACAAGGAACCTTATTGAAGAGGTTTCAGCCGATGAGCTTTTTAAAGTGCTTAAGCTTAAGACCCGGCCGAAGATACTTCTTGCTTCAAATTATGAGGATGCAATAACAGTTTTTAATAAGTACGAAAATAACCTCCTGTGTGTTATCTCAGATATCCGCTTCCCTAAAAACGGAGTAGTAAATGATACTGCAGGTTTTGAGCTTATAAAACATATAAAGTCGGTGATACCCAATCTGCCGACAGTTCTCCAGTCGTCTGATCCGGTTAATACAACTTATGCATTCTCACTTAAATCGAACTTCATAAACAAGAATTCAGAGAGCCTTATGAAGGATCTGAAGTCATTTATCAACTATTATCTGGGCTTTGGTCATTTTGTTTACAGAGACGACAAGGGACGGCAGATAGCAGTTGCCAGATCAATGAAGGAATTTGAAGCTTACCTGGAAACAGTACCTGAAGATTCACTTGAATATCATGCATTACGGAATCATTTTTCCCTCTGGTTAATGGCAAGGGGGGAGGTTAAAATTGCCAAACAGATAAATCCCCTCAGGGTTTCGGAATATAAGAACCTTAAAGAGCTCAGGGAGCATCTTCTGTCTCTCATACGAATGCGCAGGCGTGAACTGAATAAGGGCCGGGTTATTAATTTCGAGGAATCGGCTGTAATCGACGACACTAATGTTGTAAGTCTGTCAGCCGGGTCGCTTGGCGGTAAGGGAAGAGGGCTGGCTTTTATAAATACTCTTATAAACAGTTTTGAACTTGGAAGACTATTGCCCGGAATAACGATCAAGACACCTGTAACAGCTATTATAGGCACGGATGAGTTTGATATGTTCATGGAGCGTAACCATTTATGGGACAAGATAAATACAGAGAGGGATTATGAAGTTCTTCAGAAGTATTTCCTGCAGGGAAGTCTCAGCTATACACTTGAAAAGGAACTGAGGGTATTCCTGAAACAGGTCAACAAACCAATAGCGGTAAGGTCATCAAGCCTTTTCGAGGATTCGATGAACCAGCCTTTCTCAGGTGTCTTCGGTACTTATCTGTTGCCGAATAACAATATTGAATTTGAGGTCAGGTTAAGGCAGCTTGCAGGAGCAATAAAACTGGTTTTTTCTTCGATTTATTCCAAGAGCTCGCGGACTTTCTTTGATGCTATAAATTATAAGATTGAACTTGAAAAAATGGCCGTTGTGATACAGGAGGTTGTTGGCAACAGGTTCGGAGATTATTTTTATCCTCACATAAGCGGGACTGCCCAGTCATATAATTTCTATCCTGTTTCGCATATGACACCCCAGGATGGAGTAGCCGTAATGGCATTGGGCCTGGGACATTATGTTGCCGAAGGAGAGAGAGCATTTCGCTTTTCACCGGCTTACCCTAATCTTGATATTATTTCACAAACGGATATCTACAGGAATTCGCAGGTAAAATTTTATGCTGTTGACCTGTCAAAAACGAATCTGGATCTCCTGGAGGGGGAGAAAGCCGGACTGGCTCTGCTTGATATAAGTGTTGCAGAGTCTCACGGTTCCCTGGATCATCTGGCTTCAGTGCTCAATTCAGATAACGATACTATAATACCAGGACTTGATTCAAGTGGTCCGAGGGTGGTTAATTTTGCCGATATACTTAAATATAACTATATACCCCTTTCTTCTTCTCTGAAGACAATCCTTGATGTTGTAGCGGAAGCAACAGCGAATCCTTCGGAAATTGAGTTTGCAGTCGATATGACAAAGGACAGCGAGGGTCAGGCAACTTTCTACCTTCTGCAGATCAAACCGCTGATAGGTAGCGGTGCAGGATATAGCATTAAACCCGGCTTATTTAAAAAAGAAGACCTGCTTCTTGAGTCTCCAAGGAGCATGGGGAACGGGATAATAGAAAACATAGTTGATCTCATATATGTGGAACCTGAAAAATTCGATAATCTTTCCACGAATAAAATGGCAGAGGAAATTGATGATTTCAATGATGAAATGCTTAAGGAGAACCGGAAATATGTGCTTATTGGTCCGGGCAGATGGGGGACAAGGGATAAGTTCCTTGGGATACCGGTGACATGGCCCCAGATATGCAATGCCAAGGTGATTGTCGAAATCGGAATTCCGGGCTTTCAGCTTGATGCTTCGCTTGGTTCACATTTCTTTCATAATGTTACCTCGATGAAAGTAGGTTACTTTTCAATTGATCAGATGGCTCAGAAAGGATCAGTCAACTGGGAAAAGCTGAGGGCACAGAGAGTCATCAGGGAAGGACATTTCTTCACTCATATTCGTTTTGACAAGCCTCTCAATATCAGAATGGACGGGAAAAAAAGTATGGCAGTCATAACATTGGACAATGAAAAGAAGTAATTATGACAATTATTGAAGGGATACTGGATCTTCAGAAATATGATTTTGCGGATACTTCATTCAATCTGCTGATGCAGAAACGAATCCATCGGGTCCTGCTTATCTGCAGCAATTACGATAATTATATGCTTGAAGAAGATGGCAGGATCGATGAACAGATCTTCAATGAGTATGTGTCGCTTAATCTGAGATATCCTCCCATTTTCATTCAGACTGACAATGATGCGGATGCATTCAGGATACTTCAGGATGAGAACGTTGACCTTGTGATCTCAATGATAAGCCTCAAGGGAAGCGATGTTTTTGCCCTGGCTAAAAGGATCAAAGAGAAATATCCCAAAATCCCGATAGTTGTTCTTACATATTTCTCGAGGGAAGTTTCTCTGAGGCTGGAAGGAGAAGATCTGAGTGCCATTGATTATGTTTTTTGCTGGCTCGGTGATGCATCGCTTATCCTTGCTATAATAAAGCTTATTGAGGATAAGATGAATGCCGAACATGATATAGATATTGGAGTTCAGGCAATAATACTTGTGGAGAACTCCATAAGGTATATTTCGGCATATCTGCCCAATATTTACAGGATCGTTCTTATGCAATCTCTTGATTTTCAAAGAGAAGCTCTTAATGAACACCAGAGAATGCTAAAGATGCGAGGCAGACCAAAAATACTCCTGGCAAATAATTTCAATGATGCAGTTGCACTTTACAGAACGTATAAATACAATGTCCTGGGTGTTATCTCGGATATAAGCTACAAGAGGGATGATGTACAGGATGAAAATGCGGGTTTTGAGCTATGCCAGGTTGTGATGGCAGATGATGACAAGGTCCCTTTCCTGCTGCAGTCGTCAAATCTCGGTCATAAGAAAAGGGCTGAAGATATGGGGGCGGCTTTCATTCATAAGTATTCAAAATCATTATCGATTGAGCTCCGCAACTTCATCATCCAGAACCTGGCATTCGGGCCATTTGTTTTTAAAAATCCTGATACGCTTGAACCGATTGCAATAGCAACAGACCTCCAAAGCCTTCAGCAGAAGCTTCTCACTATACCGGATAACTGCCTTGAATACCATGCAACAAGGAACCATTTTTCGAAATGGCTTAATGCAAGAGCGCTATTTCCTGTGGCCCAGATGTTCAAATACATCAGAAAGGATGATTTCTCAACTATGGATGAGATGCGTCGTTTTCTGTACGTGGCTATTTCAAGTTTCCGTCTGGGGAAGGGCAGGGGAGTTATAGCAAAGTTTGACAAAACAAGCTTTGATGAATACCAGATCTTCTCGCGTATCGGAGAAGGTTCAATAGGAGGGAAGGCAAGAGGGCTTGCCTTTATAAACAGGATCATAAAGAACAGCAAGCTGTTTAACAGGTTTCCAGATGTACTCATAACTATTCCGCGAACAGTGGTGTTGAGCACGGATATATTTGACGAGTTCATGGAACATAACAATCTCTATTCCGTTGCTTTGTCAGACGTGCCCGATATTGAGATACTGAACAGATTCCTGAATGCCGAGCTTCCCGGGAGGGTATATCAGGATTTCTATGCCTATCTTTCTGTATCACGCAGCAATCCAATAGCAGTAAGATCTTCAAGTAAATTGGAAGACTCATATTATCAGCCGTTTGCTGGTGTTTACTCTACATATATGATACCGCGGCTGGCAGATAACAAGCTAATGGTTAAAGCTTTGTCGGATGCAATAAAAGAGGTTTATGCATCTGTATACTACAAATCAAGCAAAGCCTATATGTCAGCCACAGCGAATGTGATCGATGAGGAAAAAATGGGTATTATACTTCAGGAAGTGTGTGGCAACAGGCACGGTAACATCTTTTACCCCACAATATCAGGGGTGGCAAGATCAATAAATTATTACCCTATTGGCTCTGAAAAAGCAGAAGATGGTATAGCCAATGTTGCCTTCGGGCTTGGTAAACTTATTGTTGAGGGAGGGCTATCTCTCCGTTTCTGCCCGAAGCAACCAAAAAAAATACTTCAGCTTTCTTCACCCGAGACGGCATTAAGGGACACACAGAAAGAATTCAGGGCTCTTGATCTGAATATAGACAGTTTTGTCCCGTCAACCGACGATGGGGTTAACATACCAAGCATTGACATAAAGGATGCAAATAACGATGGTGCATTGAAGTATCTGGCATCTACTTACGACAGGACAAATAATGTGCTTCGTGATGGTATTAATCAATCCGGGCAGCGGGTAATAACCTTTGCAGGCGTATTACAGCATAAGGCCTTCCCTCTGGCCGATATTCTGACAACACTTCTTGATCTTGGCCAGAGGGAGATGAATAATCCTATAGAAATAGAATTTGCGGCAAACCTTGAGACTCCAGCCGGAACGCCCAAGACATTTAATTTCCTGCAGATCAGACCTATAGTCCATTCCGATGAAACACATAATATCAACCTGCATAATGTCAGATCTGAAAATACAATCATACTCTCAGAATCAGCTCTTGGAAATGGCACCTTTAAGGGTATTCAGGATCTTGTTTATGTTAAACCCGACTCCTTCAATCCTGTCAATAATAAAAAAATAGCTGTTATTATAGATAATCTTAACTCCTCATTTGTAAGACAGGGCAGCGGATATGTGCTTATCGGACCCGGAAGGTGGGGTTCAGCCGATCCGTGGCTTGGGATCCCGGTTAAATGGGCTCAGATTTCTGCAGCAAGAATAATTATTGAATCCGGACTAAAGAATTACCGTATTGATCCCAGTCAGGGTACACATTTCTTCCAGAATCTCACATCTTTCCGGGTAGGGTATTTTACAATCAATCCTTTTATAAATGAAGGATATTATGATGTTGATTACCTAAACAATATGCCGGCGGTATATGAAGACAGTTATATCAGGCATGTGCGATTTGATAAGCCAATAGGTATTATGATCGATGGCAGAAGACACAAAGGTGTGATAATGAAACCCTAGGGGCAGGGAGCTGAGATCTGAGAGCTGAGAGCGAGGGGAGAATTAAGTACTTAGTAATAGAGAATAAGGGTGATCCAGAATCGGATTCCCCCTTTGAAGGGGGCAGGGGGATGTTCTTTACTGTTTTCCTAGACCACAATCCCTCCCGTA